>Ga0180437_10000061_pt1 | contig 236168 bp, 171 predicted proteins | sample SS_ome_4_FD_132410 | JGI IMG/M metagenome (GOLD analysis project Ga0180437, IMG submission 132410) | Hypersaline lake sediment archaeal communities from the Salton Sea, California, USA - SS_3_D_1 metaG | ecosystem: Environmental > Aquatic > Non-marine Saline and Alkaline > Hypersaline >...
CCTCCACTTTGTTTGCTATGCCCTCGTCTTGCCTGAGGGCGAAACGGGGTGAGCAGAACACCCCTGCTTAGTCTTAGCGAGGCAGGGGGATTCTTACTCTCTTTCTGGGGCCATCTATAAAGTGCGTCCGTGTGCTGGATAGAATTGCAGGCCCAGCAAGACGACACGTCGGAATCACGAACGACTTCGTCGCTGCCCCGATGCTTCCACATGCGGAAACTCCATACAACATTCCAGCGAGAAGATGAACTCCGGAAAACACCTGTCCGTACCTGATCGAATAAGGGATGTGGATATGAAAGCATTACCGATCGCCGTTGTTCTGATACTGGCTCTCCTTATCGCCGGCGTTCTACTCTACCAACGAGCGATGCAAAACGAACAAGCGGTGTTGTCCCAAGAAGAGCAATCGCCGGACGGGAGCGCCGTAGAGGAAGTAGAGGTAGGAGGAGAAAAGATGGTTCTCGTTCCTTCTAGCCAAAGTAACGCGAGAGTGAATGCCACGGGACTTGGCTCCGAAGGTTCGGAGGACATGCGTCACTTGCTAGAGACGCCAACAAGAACCAAAGAGGTGAAGGCAGTCGCGTCCGGCAAAGGCTATCGCCCTGACGATGCAATTGATTGGATCGTTGACATTGAGTTCGACGGTTCACCGACTCTTCAACGGACCGCGATACTCGAGATATTCAGCTCCGAATGGTTGAAAAACAACGGCAATCCTGACATCTACGGTTGGTCTCCCGAGGACAAGCAGTGGACTTTTTTGAGGGCCGGTGGCGTCCCCGAGACCTACACAAAAATCGCACTCGGATGGTCGCTGTTTGATCCACTCGATCAAGAGACTTTCGTTGCAACTGTTGAGGACCTGAATGCCCACAAAGATTCGGTCTCCGAAGTGGCGAAATCATTTGGGGCGGCTGCACTGCATTGGAATAGATCGCCCGATGAGGCCGTGAAAGTTGCAACTTCGATCAATCGGGCGGTTGAATCCTGCGATCGGAACGTCGTGGTCGTATTGGCGGCGCCCGACGGAAAGACGTTCGCTGGCCGTGAAATCTGGGATGTGATGCTCTGCATAGGCCTTCGTTGGGGCGACATGGATCTATTTCATTGGGAGAACGCCAACGGGTTAGTTGGAGACGACTTCTATTTCAGTGTTTGGACCTCAACTGCACCAGGCTATTTCTTGCCCGAGGAAATTGCGGCAGGCAGGGTACAGGTTCAGAATCTAGTTTTTGGCTACTCGATCCCACGTTCTGCTGATCCCAAAAGCGTGTTCAAGTCAATGATGAAAGCTGTGAAGTATGCCCAGCAGCGACTTGGAGGTGAAATCCTTGACCGACAAGGACAACCACTTAACGAGTCAGCCTTTGCAGAAGAGATCGAAGGGACCGTGCAGGAATTGACGGACGCCGGATTTACGCCTGGCGAGGGAATGACGCTGCGAGTGTTCTGATTGCCAGAGGAACTAGAGCTTCGTGTCGAGAATCAACGCGCCGGAAATGTCGTCTCACAAAGATGGCGGTGGATGGTGCCCCGCCCCCCAACTAACCCCGCGTAAAGACCGGTTCGTTGTCGCTCGACAGCTCTTTGTTAAACCGGTAATCGTCTTCCTTAAAGTCCTGCAGCTCCTTCGGGTCCGAGAGGCGATTTAGCAGCACAAAGCGGCTCATCTGCCCGCGGGCCTTTTTGGCGAAGAAGCTGAGCACCTTGTACTTGCCGTTCTTCATCTCCTTAAACGCAGGCGTGATCACGCGGGCGTCGAGCTGTTTCGGCTGCACCGACTTGAAGTATTCATTCGAGGCCAGGTTGATCAGCACGTCGTCGCCCTGGTCGCTGAGGGCCGCCGTCACGCTTTCGCGAATACGTTCGCCCCAGAAGTCGTACAGGTTCTTGAATCGCCCGGCGGCCGGGCCGGTCGCCTGGCTGAGCTTGCATCCCATCTCCAGTCGGTAGGACTGAAAGAGATCGAGCGGCCGAAGCAGGCCGTACAGGCCGGAGAGAATGCGGAGATGTTGCTGCGAGTATTTCAAATCGCGTTGTTTGAATTCTTCGGCGGCCAGGCCTTCGTAAACATCGCCCAAGAACGTGAGCAGGGCAGGGCGGGAATTCTTGGCGGTAAAAGGCGTCTGCCACGCTTGGTTGTAACCGTCGACCTCGGCCGCCAGTTTGTCGCTGATGCCCATCAGCTTGCTGAGCTTGGCCGGTGAGAGTCGTTGCAGGTGGCCCATCAACCGCGCGGCATCGTCGAGGTGTTCTGGCTGGCTGCATTTTCCGTCGAGCAGCGGCGGCTCGTTCTTGGGAACCGACTCGCTGTCTCGTAACGTCTTGGAAGGGGACAGAACAATAAGCATGGGTGGCACTTGAATAGCAAGAAATCAGAATGCGACGACAGAACGGGGGCGTCGCTGTAACGCGGGCACCATTGTGACACGCAGAGGTCCAAGCGGGGAGAGAGGGCGCCGGTGGGGGGAAAGAAGGTCCGTAGGGCAGACGGATCTCAAGGGTGCCACTGTGCTAGCCGCATGGTAGGGCATGCTGTGCATGCGGGAACCCAGAGTCGCCAACCTGTGGCGCAACTTCCCTCGCCGATGCATGCCCAGGTTCCGTCAGGCACAGCCTGACCTACATGTTTGTAGCACGTCCACTCGCGATGTCACCGCGGCTCGCCGCTCGGCCTCGCCCTCCCGACCACGTTAGCTTGGAACCCAGCCCAGCCTATCGCCGGTACTCTAGCCCAACGTTCAGCCCGTGATAGAGCAAGCTGCTGCTATCGATGTTGATGGGAGCTGGGTTAGGATTAGCGATCCCTAGGCCTCCCGTATTGGGGACTTGGTCCGCGGCGAGCGCGACGCCGTCAATTAACATCAATTGGTAGCCGGCCCGCAGCGACCAGTGGCAGCTCACATCGTAGCTGGCGTTCAGGCCGAGTTCCCCTATGAAAGCAGCTTGGTCCGACGTGGCTTGGCCGCTTCTTCCAACCGAAAAAATGGAATTTGTAGACGCTTCCACATCATTGAAATACAACCCGGCTCTGGCGGCACCCTCAAGCTTCAAGCGGCAACCGTTGTCCCATAAGATGCCGTCCAGGCCTGTCTCCAATCCATAGAGTCGGTTTTGAGCGCGGACCAGCACTGTATTGTCATTAACTAACCACGTGGCTGTCATAGTTTCATCCAAATCGACATAACGGAAGCCATAGGTGAGCCTAGCTTTGCCACAACGATGCGTTCTGAGTAACTCAAACGATTGCAATTCGGATTCATAGTCGAAATCTAATCTCCCCCCCGTGATGGAGAAGGAAGTATTTGGATTCGTCGCGGGGCGGGTATTACTGCCATTGGCAACGTTCTCCGAGGCGACGTAGTCCTCCAGGCCGAAATAGCGAAATTCCCAACCTTTTCCACAGCCGTTGTCCCAGGACAGGCTCGCTTCGAGGCCCGATTTGGGGTCGAAGTCAAAGCGGTCGGCCGTGTAGAAGGGGTTGTCTGCGGTGTCTTCCCAGACAGCAAAGTCGCTGCCGATCCGCTCCCGCCACATATGGAGATAGCCGACCCGGCCGGTCCAAAGGGAAGCAGGACAGCAACAATCGCATAGCGACTCGTCGGAACAGGCGTCGCAGGAAGAGGCCGTGTCGTGCGAGGCTGCATCGTACTCCACCGCGTCATTAACCGGTGCTTCGTCGTAATAGTCGAACTCGGCGGCGGAAACGGGCAAGGCCGCTGAAGCGACCAGGGGCAACGTGAGGAGCAGAGCAAGTGAGAGTCGCATCGTGGTTCTCCAGCGGTGGTGCCGCAGGTGGAAGGCGGAATAAGAAGTAGGCGTCTCTTCATATCGTCGGCAGTCGATTGTCCCGGTTTCTTGCATGTGTCTGACAATTGCTACGGTTTCGCTGACCGGCAAGGTTTGACAGCAGGAGCCAAATGCGGGCCCTGCTGGCAGCAAAGACTCGCGATGTTCGACCAGGATCTTACAGAAGTAATCCGACAGACTGTCGGTTAGGCAAAGTCTAACGGCTACAGGATAGCGCAAATCGCGCAGACGATGTCCTGCCGATCTAATACCAGAGGTACCGATCGACAACCCGGCACCGCACTCTTTCAGCAACGAATCAATCGAATCGCGCAGAAAAACACCATGAAACGCCTCCCCCTTGCTCTCCTGCTGCTAATTACGATGGCGGCGACTGCCGTGGCCAATGACCATTTCATGGAGGCCGACAACGCAGGTCACCCCGGCTCATGCGACGCGAACGACTGCTGCCCAGCGGACGACGACTTGTGTCTCGCCGATCAGTGCTTTGAGGGCTGCTGTGCCGGCTGGACTGGCAGCTTCAATTATCTCTACTTGTGGCGAGAGACCACCGGCAGTGACTTTCCGATTCTGGAAACCATCGGAAATGTGCCGGTTTACACGTCGGGGCAATTCGATTTCGATCCCGAATCGGGTTTTGACATCAGCGCTACCTACAACAACGGTTGCGATCGCGGGTTCGACATTCGCTATATGTGGCTCGCTCCCTACACCAGCCGTCAGGCGGTCTTCATTGCTCCTCAGACTCGCCCTGCAACGGATCCAGATACGTCGCTATCGATACCCAATGAGACCTGGGACATTCGCTACGAGTCGCGAGTCCAATCGGTGGAGCTACTGCGACGATGCGAGTGCGACCGCGTCGACTTCACCTACGGCTTTCGCTATATCAACTTGGACGAAGCGCTCCAATTACGAGCTAGCAACGTCGTTAACTTCACCTACGGGGCCGACAACGATCTGTACGGTTTTCAGTTGGGGACCGACGGCACGTTCTGGGACAACGGCTGCAACTTCCGTCTGGGCGGATTCGCCAAGGCAGGCATCTACGCCAACGATCGACAGGTCACCTCCGACACTCCGTTCTTTGGACGACGCGTCGATGCGAATGATACGGACGTCGCGTTCGTCGGTGAACTCGGTTTGCACGCCCAATACGATGTGACCTGCTGCCTATCCTTCCAGGCAGGCTATCAGCTGTTGTTCCTCGATGGCGTCGCCCTGGCCGCCAACCAGGTTCCCAACAACGGTGACATGCTCGACAATCCCCGCCCGGTGAACGTCAGCAATGCCAGCCTTCTCTACCACGGGCTGCGCGTAGGACTGGAATACCGTCGCTAGACGGTGCATGTGCTGTCTCGATTTCTTTTCAGCCTAACGATTGCAATCTCAATCGCGGCGCTGGACAATGACCGTTGCCGGTGGCTCAGCCTTCGGTGGTGCTTCTCTATTGGCGGTCCCAATCTAGGAGGCAAGTCATGTCGCGTCCTTCCAAGTCTCGCCTCGGTATCCTGTCTTTGCTGGCAGTTGGATTCGCTGTCGGTTACCTCGTCGCCTCGAATGACAACCAGCCTCAGGCGGTGGCGGAATCTGACAAGAATGGCAGCTCCCAATCGGCCGCGCCGGAAGTATCCCCGGTCAGGGCACGCGCGGACCGCGACACCTATTACCCCAACACCGAAGACCTAGCCGCGGACGAGATGCGCGTCATCGCTTGTGGTACTGGCATGCCGACGACGCGAGCCTTTCAAGCGGCCGCCTGCTTCTTAGTCGAACTGGGAAGCGGTGACAAGTTTCTCTTCGACTGTGGCAGCGGTGCGGCGGAGCGTATTTCGTCCTTACAGATCCCGTACAACTTTCTCGACAAGGTATTTGTCGGTCACCTGCACACCGACCACTTCGGTTCGATGCACGATCTGTTCATCGGCGGTGCCTTGATGGGGCGGAACGTACCCTTGCGCATTTGGGGGCCTAGCGGTCCAACCAAAGAATTGGGCACCGCCTATGCGATGGACCACATGCGCAAGATGCTCTCTTGGGACATCGCCTGTCGCGTCGGCAACGTCGATCCGCGTGGTTACCGGCTGGACGTTACTGAGTTCGACTACAAAGGCGAGAACGCAGTCATCTATGAAGAGAACGGCGTTACGATTCGTTCCTTCCCCGCCATTCATGGTATCGACGGCTCCGTCAGCTTTAGCCTCGAATGGAACGAGCTGAAATTCGTGTTTAGCTCCGACACGTATCCGAACAAGTGGTTTGTCGAGTACGCCAAGGACGCGGACCTTGTTATTCACGAATGCTTCATCGCGGCTCCGGACTTGGTCGCCAAAATGAAGTTCACGCCTGAGTCGGCGCTACAAGTCGGAACGCAAGTCCACACCGCACCGGAAGCTTTTGGCAAGGTGATGAGTGCCGTGAAACCACGCATGGCCGTGGCCTATCACTTCTTCAAGGATTTTGATACCGCGCCGCAAGTCTATGACCGCATCCGCAAAACCTACGATGGCCCGCTGAGTCTCGCCGAGGACTTCATGGTCTGGAACGTCACCAAGGACGACATTCGCGTCCGCATGGCTGAGACGGAAGAGCACACCTGGTCGCCGCCGCTGGCCAGCCCGGCCGTACCACCCGATCCGAACGACAAGGCAAAGTACGCCGAGAAAATGAACATGCCGATCGAGTCGCTGCAATTCAGCGACTTCACCAAGTCAGGCTACTACGATGTCGACGACGTTTTGCGGCCAATCTACGAAGAAGCGAGCGAGGTCCAGGGACGCGAATTCAAGTACCCAGGAGACTAGCGACGTGATTTGTCTGTTCGTTCGGCAGCCGGATTCGCCGGCTTTCACAGAATCAACATCCGCACAAGCTCCGGCCCATAAGCGCTGGTGATTAGAGTCAGGATCGTGGCCACGGCGGCACTGACCGCGAGGATGATCACGAGCTGCCCGCTTAGTACGGAGGCGACCATGAACCGGGAGCAGCCCATCTTGGTCATGGTGGCGATCTCCTGCCGGCGAAGTCGAATGGACAGCACCACAACGAGTGCCAACGTGCAGAGGGTCACCAGCGAAACGACCGACACGATGGCGATCAGGTAGCTGCGAACCATCAGGATCTTCGCCAGCATCGCGTCCATCACTTCGCCAGGGCGAACAATCTGAACGGTCTCGTCGGGCGAGAAATACTGCCCCAACAATAGTGTCTCTGCCTTCTTTCGATGCGGTCCTTTTGGCACCGCGATGATGCCGGTGACCGGGTACTTCGACTCGTCGCCGTGAAAGTGAAAATGGATGCGATTCTCCCAGGTGACGTCGGTATACTCGGCCGCCTGCGGTGAACCATGTTCGGCCCCAGTGGCATGCCCGTGCCCCACGCCTTCGATGAGCCAGGCCGTCTTGAGGTTCACAAAGATCGCGTCGTCGTCGGGCTGTTCTTTGGGTGCAAGCACGCCCACCACGTGCAGGCGGAGCGGCGCATCTTGCAGCGTGAAGACGTTTTCGCCAGAGACCGGAATTTTGCTGCCGACGGAAATGCCTAGACGCTTGGCTGCGTTCGCGCCGACAACGCACTCGCCAAGTATGTTCCATTTTCGTCCAGCGGCCAGTTCGAATTGGCGAAGGTCAAAATAGTCGATCGTCGTCCCCACGATCGGAGCCTCGCGTGCCTCGAATCGGGCGTGCAACGGAATGACCGTTGCCAGCTGCTGCTTCTCGAGCCGCTCCACCTGAGCCATGGTCAGGATGTCCGGTTCGGTTTGCTCGAAGTACAGACTGGAGAGAACTAGATCGAGCGAACTCCCTTTGCTGCCGAGCAGAAGCGGCGTCTGGGCTGCCCGGCTGCGAAAATGCGTTGCCCCGTTTTCGACAATCACTTGCAGCGCGGCCGGCAAGAACGTGATTAGCGAAATCGCCGTGATAAGGACAACGGTTGTCAGTCGGTGGTAGCAAGTGTATCGCCACGCCAGAAATAGGCTATCGCGCATCGGCGGGCCCTCCTGCCGGCGTCTGCGTGGCTGTCGCGGACGAAGCGGCGGCGAACGCCGCCACGTCCATCTGCCGATCAAAGCGAGAGACCAGATTCTGATCGTGTGTAACAACAACCAGAGTCGCGCCGGCCTGTTCTACATGACGGTCCAGCGCATCGAGAACGAGCGTCGCGTTGTCTTGGTCGAGGTTCGCGGTCGGTTCGTCGGCCAGCAAGAGCCTCGGGTTCGTGATCAGAGCCCGACAGACGGCCACTCGCTGCCGCTCCCCTTGCGAAAGATGGGTCGGATGTCGGTTTAAAAACTCGCCAAGGCCGAGCTCCGTTGCCAGTTCGTAGGCACGCATTCGCACATCGAACGTCAAACGAATCGAACGATTAATGCGATAGGCCAGCAGAATATTGTCGAGCACCGACAGATACTCAAGCAATTCGAATTCCTGGAACACCAGGCCGACGTTCTGAACGCGAAAGTCCCGGCGAGCCGAGTCGTCCATGGCGGAGAGCTCGTGCCCACAACTTTGGACGCGGCCGGTGCTCGTTGGAATAATGCCGGCAACCAGGTGCAGGAGCGTTGTCTTGCCTGAACCACTCGGCCCCGTCCAAGCCACACGCTGCCCGGCGCTGATCGACAAGGTATCAACCTGCAGGCGAAAGCCGTCGTCTTCGTAGGCGAATTGAAGATCTCGAATGTCGATCATGGGGCGCCTTCGTCGGATGTCAAAGTTTGGGCCGCCGCTTCACTGTTCACCGCCGCAAGCGATTGCTCGTCCAACATCTCCAGTGCGGTAATCTTCCAGGCACCGTCGACCGGGGCAATTGTCAGGCGTGCCGAATGTTCGTTGGCACGGCTGTGAATATGCCCCCAATGACCGATCGAACCGGCCACCCGCCAGCGGCAGTCGTAGGTCTGCCTCGCTTCATCGGAAGCGCCAGCAGGCGACAGTTCTTCCACCTCCACCTCTTTGACAGTGATTCGCAGGCCGCCCTGATTCTTGAGTTCCATGCTCCGGCGTGTATCCAAATAGACCTGAGACAACAAATCGCCGGCGATGCCACGTTCGAGTCGATCGTAAATCAGACTCTCGTCATGATGATCAAACGCACGGTAGACGTTGTAGAGCAGCCCAGTCAACAGCTCGATCGCCTCTTCCGACTCAAGCGTTCCTGACTGACCGAACGGATTCGCCACCACGACGCGGGCATAAGGGAAGGCGACAACTCCGATCACAGTTACTACCACGCTGGCCAGCAGTAGACGCGATCGATTCTTTGGCGACGCGGCCGCATTTTCTGGCCGCACTGCCCTGCTCGCTCGCACTAACGTGACCAATAGCGAAACAAGCACCCCACCACACAAGGCCGTCACCAGTGGAATGGGCACGAACGACGATGACGGAATTGCGATCGGCACCGGCCCGAGCACGCTGGGACTCTTGAGATAGTTCTGCCACTCCACATTTGGATTGGTCGGCGTCGTGATTGAAGGCAGCCCGCCCGCCTCGTCGGACGCAACGGCCTGCACCTCCTGAATCTTGGGACTAAACAACTCCCAATGCATGGAGACCTTCTGCGGCAGTTTCGCCACGGGATAGACGAAGATCACGCCCAGCGTGGCGGAAGTTACGTCGAGATCGACCGGCGGATCCACAATGCCTGTCGTTCGCAATGTGCGGTGGATGAAGTGAATGCGATCAAGTCGCCCCTCAACTTCCTGCCCATCGACCAAGAGCGGATTCTTGTCGGCAAGAAATTCGGCGACGCGTCGCTTGAGTTCTTCCTGGCGATCGACCGGAATCACCGCTTGGTCGCCCAGGCCCAAGTCGATCCAGGCTTCCAAGTCCTTAGGACGGACAATGATCTCTTTTCGCACTTCGTACGGCTCAACGTATAAAAACGCCGACAATGGAGCCGCGTACTGCCTGCGCAGATTGGGGTGACGAAAGCGAGAATACCAAGGGTCGTCCCAATCGAGATTCAAGATCGCCGCCGCGGCCAAATAGCGAAAATCGTTGACCGGAAGGGAGTTGTGGTAAGCCACGAAGCCGATATTCGCACGGCTCTGTGCGCCCTCGCCTATAAGCGGTGGCTGAAGAGTCAACTTTGCCGGCTTCCCCTCCATCTCGTAGAGCAGCTCTGCCACCACAACGAGCTCGTCGACGTCCTGGACGCGATCATCTTGCCCGCGAAACTCTTTCAAAGTAGCGGGTTCGCCTGTAACCTCGTCGCGAATGATCCGCTTGCGGACGGCGAATCGCGCGATGCGCCCCGGCAGAGGAGGACCATCGTCCGCTCTGATAACCAATTCGTTTGCAAAGAAATGCTTGAGCCGCTGCGCATGCGAACGCGATTCATCTGACGGCGCTTCGAGCTTCGCATAGAGCTCGTCCGGCATGAGATTTCGAAACGCCAGTAGGTCGGCCGCCCCAATCTCCAGTTCGACGCGCACCGTTCCTTCTTCCACAAAGATCTCGGCGATCGTCGAAGCCTTCATCGCACGGGTTGCGACCATCAAGTCGCCGACAACGTGATCTGCAAAGACCAGCAGACCGATTACCAGCGCAAGCAGCGTTCGGCGAAATGCGAGCATCCCAAACCTTGTGGCGCGCCCGCGCGCATGAGGTCGTAATTTCAAGAACTATTTGTGCTCAAGTAGTTGAGGTCGCACTTCAGCCATGTTAGCCTACAAAACAGCCATGATCCATGGAGACATTTCAGCCTTTCCTAGGATCACTTGTGTGAAGTCGTCATGTTGCCCGCTCCCCGGAGCTGCTGCGACTAGCAGGGCTCTCTTTATCCAGGAGATAATGCCATGGCTAAAGTCCGACGTTTCGCCACTCCCGTCACGCTCGCGGTAATCATCGCGGGAGCCATTGGCTACTTCTTAGGTTGCAACAACGCTACGCCAGACGCACCGGCTCGGGCAGTCGCCGCAGAGAATAAAGAGAAGAACGCTGACACCAAAGCGAAGTATTCGCCAGTCGCGGCCCGTTTGCGTGACTTCTACTCGCCCAATAGCGAAGACCTGGGCCCGGATGAAATGCGGCTGATCGCCTGTGGCACCGGCATGCCCACCGCTCGTCCGAAACAGGCGGCCTCCTGCTGGCTGCTCGAATTGGGCAACGGCGACAAGTTCATCTTCGACATCGGAACCGGTTCCGCGGAACGAATCTCGGCGATGCAGATTCCATACAACTACCTTGATAAGGTTTTTCTCAGTCATCTCCACACCGATCACTTCGGCGATCTGGACGCCCTGTTTGTCGGCGGAGCCCTGGCCGGCCGACAGAAGCCGCTACGGGTTTGGGGACCCAGTGGCGATACACCCGAGCGGGGCACGAAGTACGCCGTCGAACATCTTCGCAAGGCGCTAACCTGGGATCTCGATGGACGCCAAGGTCTCACCGATCCGCGTGGCTACCACATCGAGGCCCACGAGTTCGACTACATGGGCATGAATCAGGTTGTCTACCAGGAGAATGGCGTAACCATTCGCAGCTGGCCGGCGATCCATTCGCTCGATGGCCCAGTCAGCTATAGCCTGGAATGGAACGGCATGAAGTTCGTGTTCGGCGGGGACACCTTTCCTAACAAGTGGTACGACCAATACGCCAAGGACGCCGACCTGGCCATTCACGAGTGCTTTATCGCCGTGCCGGACATGATCACGAAGTTCAAGTTCACCCCACAGAGTGCGCTCGCGGTCGGGACACAGATCCACACGGCGCCCGAAGCGTTCGGCAAGGTCATGTCGCGTATCAAACCACGGATGGCCGTGGCCTATCACTTCTTCAAGGACCACGACACCACGCCGGGAATCAACGACCGGATCCGCAAGACCTACGACGGCCCGCTCACGCTCGCCTTGGATTACATGGTCTGGAATATCACCAAGGACGATATCCGAGTGCGGATCGCAGCGATCGACGAAGATGTCTGGCCACCCCCTGCCACGGAAGAGCCGCAGCTACCCGACGCCAGCAAGCGAATTCCCTATTCCGATGAAATCATCGGCGGCAAGCTTGACGTGCATGACGTGATCCAGTCGACTTACGACGAGATCAATAAGAAGTACGGCCTCGACGAAAAGCAGGAATAGTCGCTCGTTTTGTACAAGTACTTGGCCTCGCTTTGCCGCCGTCGGCCCTTGTGGCTCGTTGCAAGCCGGTTCTTTCACACGCGCTACTTCGTCAAGAAATAGATTCCCGCGTGAACGCGGGCATCTATCAGCTTGCCATCTGCGACCTGTTCGACCAGCCAGTCGTCGACCGAGTCGATCGGCACTTCGTGAACGGTAATGTCCTCGCTCTCATCGCCACCGCCGAGAGCGATCTTTTCTAGCCCCTCGGCAAGGAACATGGTTACGACCTCATTGGTCAAGCCGGCACTCGATGCCAGATCGATCTTGCGCACCATGGTCTCTGCCTGAAAGCCGGTCTCCTCTAACAACTCCCGACGGGCCGCTGCTTCGAATGCCTCGTCAGCATGCTCAGCCAGGTCGCCAGAGAGGCCGGCCGGGAGTTCAATCACGTTGCCATCCACTGGCGGGCGATACTGTTCGATCAGCACGATTTCGCGGTCCTCGGTCAGGGCCGCAATGCAAACAACGCCGCTCGAATTCTTGCGCTCGACGTGCGACCAACCGTCGCGATCGACGAGACTCAAATAGGGCGTCTCGGCGACGACCTTGTTCCGATTTTGTTCCGAATTGTTCATGCCTGTTCCTGGTGGAAATGAACGGCTGGGCGAGCGTAGCTTTGCTTCTTACATGGTGGGCAGGCAGCGGGCGGTTTGTCCAGTCGGACTGGATAACCTGATTGTTTTGAACCCGGCAGGTGTGATAGGGTTCGTGTTTGTAGAGTCGCACTCCGTTCTTTGGCAATTTGGTTAATAGGCTTGAGATACCACGGGCTTGGCCCAAAGTCGCGCGGCACTCCGTGACGCAAGCGGGGGCCGCCAATTGATTGTGTATACCTGTTTGGTCGTGTCCCTCACTTACGTTTCGGGTTAGTAATCGTAGGGCATGCTGTGCATGCGGGAACCAGAGTTGCCTGATTGTTGTGGTCCCCTTGGTTCTCTGTTCATCCCTGGGTTCCGTCAGGCACAGCCTGACCTACATGCTTGTCGCACATCCACTCGTGATACCGCGGCGGCTCGGACGCGAGCCTCGCCCTCCCGATACTATGGCTGCGCTGCGGTGGAGCGGTCAGGAGACCACTCCACAACAGGATACCGACTTTTTTGGCGTCCTCGTCAAATGGGGCGAAATTAATCCAAGGACTGGCGCCTCAAAGAGTTACGGCCAGAACGAGTAAAAACACGCGTCGACGCAAGTTGCACAGTACCAACAGCTTCGAGTTTTTTCACCGCAACCTCGTTTTCCTGCATTTGGCAAAAAAAGTCGCCGCTCTCAGGCATCAGAATCATGGGCAGAAGTCGAAGTACTTGGGGCGAGTGCATCCTCTTGCAAAAAGAATTCGTACCCGATTGTCGACGAGTAACGCGGAGTGAGCGATGGCCGACCTAATCTTTGAGCTGATTGGCGAGGGCCTGAGCGCCTTGTTCCAAATGTTCCTGGCCGCGATATTCGGTATCTTCAAGAAGCCTCGTTCGGCCAAGTGGGCACGCTGGCGAATGATCGCTGTCTGTCTGCTGATTCTTGCGATTGCGAATGGCGCCGCGACGATGGTGGCGTTGGTGAAACTAGATCCAGCAGGTTGGATGCTGGCAACCGGTGTCCTCTCCGTGCTGTCCTTGTTCGGCTACATGATCGTCGGCTGGATCTACTATATGCAGCACACGAAAGTTTCAGGTGAGGGCCAAGTTGAAAAGCCGTGGTGGTAAGACGACACTACTGACACCTCATGAAGAAGCGCCTTCAATACCGCCTGTCGACGCTTTGTATCTTGTTGCTGCTCTCGACGTGCGCGTTCGGGGCTGCCCGTTGGTGGTGTGATCGAATTCCGTCCGAAGTGCGGTTGGCGCAGCAAGCTCTGAAGAACCTCGTGGCCAGTGACAGTTCGGCCTTCAGGTGGCACGAGGGCGATCTAGATGCGATTCAACTACCCGGCGAGGATGGTTTCGATCGCGTCCATATCGGAAGTATTGAGGTCGATGTCGAGGCGCAGACCTACCGCTTCTCGACCTACTTTGGGTCGCCCGATAGTGGATTTGGCGTTAGCGAGTCGTACCGAGGAACGTTCACGATTCGGAAAGACGGAACGTGGCAGGCGACGACTCCCATGATAGAAGAGTCGTGGGAACACTATGGTCCCATCGACGATGATGGTGAGTCGGCCCCTTAGGCCACCGCGTCGAACTGGCTGCCGTTGGTGAGCGACTTGCTGAGCTTCACCGCCGCATCCAAGAGATCTGCGGCGGCCTGACCTTGCTGCTCCATGGCACCGATCTGCTTGACCGCGACCGCCGTGGCGATCTGGCTATGCACGGTCGCTTCTTGTGCCGCGAGAATCGAGTTCAGGCCAGTCATCATGATTCAGCTGCATGCGGCCGATGCCGCACTTGAGATAAGGATACAAACCCTGCTCGTCTATTATCGGCGAAGTGACCACGCACACTTCGCCCGCCGCAGAGAATGGCAAGCTGTAGCGGTTGCGCCGATGAAAAGACGGCCGCCGCCCCTACGTCACAATGTCGTGCACGATGCGGCCGTGGACGTCGGTCAGGCGATAGTCGCGACCCGCGTGGCGGTAGGTCAGCTTGGTGTGATCCATGCCAAGCTGGTTGAGGATCGTGGCCTGGAAGTCGTGCACGGTGACCGGGTTTTCGGCCACCTGATCGCCGAGTTCATCGCTGGAACCGTAGACCGTGCCCCCTTTGACGCCGGCACCTGCCATCCAAGAACAGTAAGCCGAGGCATGATGTCCACGACCGCCGGCTCCCTTGCCCGAAGCACACGGCGTGCGGCCGAACTCGGTGGTCCAGACCACGAGCGTGTCGTCGAGCATGCCGCGGGCCTTGAGGTCCTTGAGTAGACCGGCAATCGGCTTGTCAACGTTCTTGGCCAGGCGGTTGTAGTCGGACATGTGGGCGTGCGAATCCCAGTTCTTGTCGACGCTCGAATCGCCGTCGATCAGTTCGATGAACCGGACGCCTCGCTCCGCCAACCGCCGACCGACAATGCACTGCCAGGCAAAACTGTCGGTATCGCCTTCTTCCAGCCCGTACATTTCGAGGGTCGACTTCGATTCCTTAGAGAGGTCAAACGCCTCGGGCGCGGCGGCCTGCATTCCAAAGGCGGTCTCAAAAGACTTGATTCGCGAGGCCAGATTGGAGTCGGCTTCGCGGCCGCGGAGATGCTGACGATTGAAATAGTCGAGCATGTCGAGCTCGGTCTCTTGCATTTCGCCTGAGAGCGTGCGGCGGTGCATGTTGGCAATCGGCTCCGCGCCCGGCACGATTCGCGTACCTTGGTGCAAGACCGGCAAGAAGTCAGAACCCCATACCTGACCACCGGCATAGGGCAGACCCGGCGAAATGACCATGAACGAGGGCAGGTTCTGATTCACGGTGCCGAGACCGTAGCTGACCCAGGAACCGATGCTCGGTCGGTTGAAGGTCGCCGAACCGGTGTGGATGCCGATCGTTGCGCCAAAGTGATCGCCGTTGATGTTCTTCATCGAACGAACCAGAGCGATGTCGTCGATCTCGCCGCCGATATGCGGGAACAGATCGCTGACCTCGATACCGCTCTTGCCGCGAGGTTGGAACTTCCAATCGGTTCCCTTAAAGAACTCGTGCTTGCTTCGCTGTTTATCGTGATGCTGCGTCAGGTAGGGCTTAGGGTCGAAAGTATCGACGTGCGACACGCCCCCGGTCATGAACATGAAGATCACGCGTTTCGCCTTGGCGGGGAAGTGTGGCTTCTTGGGGGCCAACGGATTGCCAGGATCGGCCAACTCCGACGCCATGGCCGCACCGCCACCTTCTCCGAGTAGTTCCGAGAGCAAACCGGGCAGAACCAATCCACCAGCGGCAAGCGAGCGAATCATTTGACGGCGTGTCGGTTTCATAATGGGCCTTTTCCTTCAGTCGCCTACTTCTCGAATTCGATTCCAAACGCGACGCAAAACGCTAGTCCACGAACAGGAACTCGTTGCTGCTGACCATACCGCGAAGATACGCCGATGCCGCCAGCAGTTCAAGCTGTTCGTCCGCTACTCCCTTATCGGCCAATTGCTTCCGCATGCTACGCAAAAAGGCCTCCGCCCGTTCGATCTCCTCGGCCTCTGGCGGACGACCAAAGATCGTCTGATAGGCCCAATTCACCCGCTCCGGCACACCCCCTTCTACCTGGAGAAGCTGCTTGGCAATCGCATCGCTTCTCTGGTGGCTGAACTCGGAATTCATCAGGAACAAGGCCTGAAGCGTAGTGGTCGTGGCCCGGCGTTCGGCGAACTGCACGTTGCCGTCGGGACCGTCGAACAGATCGAGGAACGGGTTCTTTTGAATCCGTTGCTGCATCAAATAGACGCTCCGCTTGTTGTGCGGAAAGAAGCCGTTAAACGGTTCGTGCTGCCGGTAGAAGTACGTCAGGTGATGCGGGAACGGATGACGTCCGCCTGGCGTGACATCGAGCTCACCACCAAACATCAGTAGCGAATCGCGAATCTGCTCGGCGCTCAGCCGCAGTCGATTGGCACGCCACAGCAGATCATTGAGCGGATCGACCGCGGAGCTCGTGGGAACATCGCTACTGGCCAGGCGATACGTCTGTGATTGCATGATCAGGCGGTGCATCTGTTTGACGGACCAGCCATTTTCGAAGAAATAGGTCGCCAGGTAATCGAGCAGCTCGGGATGCGTCGGCGTCTTACCTCGCAGGCCGAAATCGCTAGTCGACTTCACTAGGCCATGGCCAAAGTGGTAATGCCAGATGCGATTGACCATTACCCGAGCGGTCAGCGGATTCTTCGGATCGGCAATCCAGTTGGCCAGTTCCAGGCGGCCGCTACCGCTGTTGCCTTCTGCTAATTTCTGTCCACCGAGCACCTGCAAGAATCCACGGGGGGCGAGTTCGCCAAGCTTGTTGCGCTGTCCGGCCAATTGCACATGCACGTCGTGCGGTCGTCCTTCAGCGATTGCATAGGCAATTTCCAAAGGCGGAAAGGCCTCGGCCACCGGGCGGCGTTGCTCGCGAATCACTTCCAGCTCTGCCCACACGGTTGATCGCGTGCGATTCGGATCGGTCTTCTTACCTTGTAGCTCTTGGTATTCGTTGAATTTGGCCCGTTCCTTCTTGTCCCAAGGGGCAAGCTTCTCGCGGTACGGTTTGAGAATCTCGTCTGCCTTTTCCTTACCAACTCGATAGACAAAGTCGCGACGATAGGGGGCATGCTCTGAACCAGCGTGCGGGTAGACGGAACTGTCGAAGATGCCGTACAGAGCGTAGTAGTCGCTGGTCGGAACGGGATCGAACTTGTGGTTGTGGCAACGGGCACAACCGAGCGTCAGCCCCATGAAGGTCTTGCCCAGGTTGTCGATCGTGTTCTCGAGTGTGATGTGCCGCAGGCCGACCGGATCGACCCCGATTCGACGTGAGATCATCACGTAACCGGTCGCGATTACCTTTTCCCAACGATCGTCGTCGTTTTCATGCGGCAGCAAATCCCCGGCCAGCTGCTGGCGAATGAATTCGTCGTACGGTAGGTCGCGGTTGAAGGCGTCGATCACATAGTTGCGATACTTGTAGGCCTCGGGCACGGGATAGTCGGAAGCGTCGCCGGCGGTGTCGGCGTAACGGACGACATCGAGCCAGTGCCGGCCCCAACGCTGCCCATATTCTGGTCGGGCAAGCAGGCGTTCGATGAGTTGCTCGTAGGCGTCCGCCGACGTGTCGTTCACGAACTCGTCGATTTCGGCAGGCGTGGGCGGCAGGCCAATAAGATCGAAGAACGCGCGGCGTACGAGCGTACGTCGACTTGCCTCGGGTGCGGCGACCACACCTGCCTTTTCTTGAGCGGCCAGAATGAAGCGGTCAATGTCGTTCCGTGGCCAACTGGTGTTCTCGACCGAGGGGAGAGCCGGTTTGGCGACCGGTCGAAACGCCCAATGACTTTCCTTCAACTCCTCCAGACGATCGGTCGGCGTGTCGGCGCCTATGCGGGCGACATCCTTAGGCCAGGCGGCCCCGTCATCGATCCACTTTGCCAGGGCGTCAATCTCTTCTTTGGAAAGCGGCTCGGAATCCGGTGGCATCGCCAGATCTTCCTCTTCGTCGTGAAGAACCGCGAGAATCAGTAGGCTTTCTTTCGAATTACCGGGCACCACTGCCGGACCGCGGTCGCCACCTTCTAGCAGGGCTACGTGCGAATCAAGCCGCAGTTCGCCCTCTTGCTGTTCGTCACCATGACAGGCGGTGCATTTCTCCAGCAACAAAGGACGTACGTTTCGCTCGAAGAACTCTAGTTGCTCGTCGCTGTATGCCGTCGAGGCCGCGTCTGAGTTTTTAGCATCGTCGGAATGTGCCCGCTGCGCGAGCAGAAGCAGCGAGCTGACCACGCACACTAGTGAGAGCGAAAGAGGAAGGGCGCGACAACGAATTGCGTCAAACAGAATCGTCATGGGCGGGGCAACTGCTGATCGTTAGAGGGCGGGGATCGCAGCCGGGCGGTGATCACAGATTTTCGTGTTCACAGACAACAATGTTCACCAATGACGGCGGCGAATTAAGGCCCTTTTCGTCATCGGCCGCGATGACGTTAAGTATATCTGGCGCCAGCGGATAGCGTCAATATTTGAGAGGCCAGCAGACAATCGAAATCTGGGCGTTTTCGGCACTTCGAGCGCGCGTTTTGTGCTCGAACGCTCGAACATACGGGCCGGGAACCTAACCGATTCGAATCCCTGGCGTCAGCTGAAATGGAACGGCTAACCACCCATGAACCATAGGACCGTCATTACGACGGCAACGAAGCCGGACATCCAGACGGCACAGCTCGTGGCATGACGGAGGATCGCGGACATCCGTTCGTGCCGGGTCGCGGCGTATACCAGCGAAACCGAAACCACGAGCGGCAAGGCGTACCAAAGACGGTTTGTATCCGCCTGAGCAAAGAAGAGCAAGGATTCGATCATGACTTCGCTCGAGCCTCTGCGGTTGCGGCGGGGATGTTCTTAGCGGCCAATTTTTTCTTTTCCTCATCGCTACGAATGACGGACCCAATCGGTCCCCCAACCGCATCGAAGATGACAAGGAGATTCAGAATTCCAGCGATCATCGTGTAGACGGTGCCAAGCTCGTAGTAACCGTGATACTGGGCGTGCCAATCCGACTCTTCGTTGCCGCCGCCAAATCGATCGCTCAGCTCCGGGGCAACCATGAACTCGTCACCGAATGGCTGATTGAACATCGTCTGCACGAGTGCTGGCCACGCAGGCACACCCGTCCAGAATTGGCAAACGTAATGCCAGCGCTGTTCCAAGATTGGGGCATTGGGACGCCACTGAGCATAGACAACTTTGCCGCCGCCGATGCTCCAGCCGAAAAAGTACATCGGCAAAATGCAGACCATGAACAAAACGGCCTTAGCGTACCGCTGCTGATATAGGTGACCCAGCCCGGGCAGCAAAAGCGCCAGCCCGGCGGCCAGAAGCGGGTTCTTCAAATCAACCTGCTCAAACTCTTCGCTGGCGTCGGCGGGCTCTTCGTTGGTCGTGGCGGGGTCGGTCAACAGATCTGCCTTTTTCAAAAAACGAGCGTGGCGTGACCGGCATCGCGTGCCAGTGCCATCTTGGCCTGGCGTCAATCTGTCCGATCAAGCGACCCATTCTATGCGTTTGTGGCCACTGTGCTAAGGTGGACTTCGCCCTAGGCAGCAGCCGATTTGGAGAATCGAGCTCTAAATGGGCACCAAATGACGGTATCTCCCACAATCCTAGGCCGACAGATCATCCCAAATGGGTCGCCAGACCGAGAGGTTTGGCCACAGCGCCGCCGCAATTTGTTCGGCCTTCGCCGTCGACGGTGTGATCCGTCCTTCCTGGAACGCCGTGACCGCATCGTCGTAGCCAGCCAGCAAACGAATCCAGTTACCACGATCACAACGTAGAAAATGGCGGCCAGTATGGTCCGATTCAATCCGCGCCTTGCGACCGCGAATGACGAGTTTCTCGCGTTCGCCGGCGGTTTCGATCCCTAGCTCGCACGGAAGCGTCATCCCCGCACTGCGAGCGCGCGCCGCCAAGTCCGGCCCAACGCGGGCCATGTGGCGGTCGATATCCGGCAACCAGATCAACATCGTTTCGCCCGGCAGTGCTTCTCGCGGGTGAAATGAACCACCGGCGGTAATGAAGAACTCGTGCAATGGGGAACTCTCAGGGGCATGAAGCCGAACCGCGTGGTGATCGCTATCGATTGCGTCACGGCAGGCGGCCTCGAGCAGCGAACGAGCGGCTTTCCAGTTGTCTGGTTCGGTCATCAGTTCTACGATTTGTGAATGACGCGTGACGGCATAGCCAACAATGCGTTCTCGGCCATGGCCCCCAATAAGATCGCTGCTGACGTCACCTTGAAGATCGCCAAAATCGTGGTTCGCATCACGATGACCGTCACCAAGTCCAATGGTCGTCTGCTTCGAATCGGTTTCCACGGCGACATAGATCTGGTCATAAGCACGGCGTGCCAGCAACCAGCGCCAATAGGTCTCAGTTCGTTGCAAAGGACCGTGCGTACCGGTTACGTTCTCGCGGTAGATTTGCAGCAACGACGGCAATTCAAACCGTCGCCAAACACGTGCGGTGACTGACTTGGCCGGAGCCGCGAGCGACGAATACGCCGCGGACGCGTGAGACGCTCTCTCTTCCGAAAGATGTGCGAGCAGAGCGCGAGGGCTTGCCTGTGAGAATACATAACGGCCGACGGCAACCCAACCAGGGCGCTGGATAACAGGCGACTGCCGGCAACCAAGTTCCACGAGAGCCGGTCGAAGTTGCCGCAATTGAGTTTCGGCCTCGTCCATCAACACACCGTCGAGACCCTGCTCCCGGTATTCTGGCAGAACTCCCAGCCAGTTCAGGCGACAGAGCGGCCAGCGAGCCTTGCCGAAATTGATGGTCCGCCAGGTGAGATGAGCATGCGCGAGGATTGTATCGCCATGCTTCAGCAGAATGCGATCCGCGGGATTGTAGAAGGGATCGTCGACCGATGAAGCAAACTCTTCAGGCGACGGCTGTTGAAAAACCGCGCTCAAGAATCTTGCTACTGGGACGTGATCCGCGACGGTGCCTACGATCGGTGCCCCTATCGACATCATACGTCGATAGACTGCCCGCTCGCCGTTGAGTTCGACGTGCATGTGCCTCGATTCCCTTCCGGTCGAATCGTCGACCGGTGCCGCTTGCCCTGCTCTGTTCCCTCTCGCCCGCATCGACTTCGTTTCCGGTTCGCGAGCCTCTCATCGAACGATCGAACCGGACGCAGAAGGGGTAGCCGATAGCGGGATCTGGCCACCTGGAATTATAAGCGGGCAGGTAGATAGTCAAGCAGAAAGGCTTGAAGCTGCTCGGCCGGGAAGAGGCAGAACTCATATTCCCGTGAGCTGAGGATCCGCTCGCTGCGAATGCCCGCAAGAATCTGCTCCCCTTCGGCCAGCAATTCAAGGCGCAGACCTTCAACATACGGCTGCATGGCCTCGTTGGCACTCCGGATAGCCCGGCAGCGAGTCTTGCCGTTTTCGATCGTTTGCACGGTTTCGACCCAGCGCCGCTTGAGTTCCGCCTGCTCTCGGAGCTGGGGGTCTACAGCGATTTCGCTCTCTTTAAGGGCAGTTTCCGGGTGATAAACGAGATTTCGAAGCTGTTGTTGGACACGCGCGGTCGTGTTACTCGACCGTTGGGGATGCTCGACCGGGAGGTGAAGCGTGGCCGAAGCGGCTACAAATTCCGGTGGCTCGAGTCCAAAGAATCGACGCAGCAGGGCATCGGTCAGCGTGTCGTACTTTGCCCCACCAATACCATGAATGAACAGGTCGCCAAGCAGCAACCGGGCAAACATCGTTGTTGCCAGGGCACGCGTGCGGATCTTGATTCCGCGGCACGTCAAGGCAGCAAGCTGTTCGGTCGCCAAATCAAGTTCGCCATCGGGACTGGCGGCAATCCGGATGTCGATGTGACGACGATCCGTCAGACGTAGCTCCTCGCCTTCATCCCGTACAAACAGCCGGCGACGCTCGCGGTCCTCGGCATCCCAAATCCAGAATGGAGCTTCGAGATACGAGTCCTCGGTATGCAAGTCAGGAACCGGGTGGGCAGCACTACGAATGTGGTTCACGCGGCGATACTCATGGACCGCCTCGTTGTAGACTTCAAAGAACCTTGGCAGGTTGGCTAGCAGGTGGGCCGTGAAGTAGTGAAAGCCTTCAAGCTGACAGACGGTGCTCTGCGGAAGTTCGAGCGTCTTCGCACCCCATTCGCCTTCGAGTTGATGTCGCGACTGCGCCAGACTTAGGCCTAACAGACCATTGGCATTGGCGCGTTCGATCGCTCGCGGCCAGAACGTTTCTACCAGCGGTGACGGGACGAGCGCAGAAATCGCTTCGCAAACTCGCGGGGCAAAAGAATCGAACAACTCGCGATTGGCGATGCTGTACTCTTCGTAAGCGACATTGGCCGGTGGCAAATCGTCGAAGGCGACCGGCGTGAGCGTCGGGCTCTCTAGGGTTCCGCCAGGGGTGCGAACGCGAGTTTTCTTGACGGCGTCGGAGTCGATCAACAAATTGATCGCCGTCGCACCATTTTTCTCAGCTAACCGCGAGAGCGCGAAGTTCTTGCACCACACGCCGGGGTGGAACAAGTCGGGCTGATGCCCTGCCAGCAGCACCGGAGCATCTCCGGCCGACGAACTCGCGGCCGTCTCAAGCGTCACAGCATCGACATCTCGGTACGAACGTGTGTATTCAATGGCGGCCGAAATGAACTGCCGCCGCAATGTACGGGAAAGCTCTTCCAGCGTCCGCCCATGTAGATCGACATCGGCGGACGTCTGCTCACGCAGCGAGATGTTACGGCGGATATGTTCGGAAATATCCGTCGCTGGCGGATCGAGCAGCAGCCCACGGTTTTCGCGTGGAGCGGCCAAACGGCGATATTCGAGCGGTTGCTCTAGGACGCTCATTCTGTCGCTTCTCCGCACAACGCTCCGTTCCCGCCATCAGCGTCACAATCATCGGCTAGCTCCGCCCCTGCCGCGGCGATGCAACGATCCATCACCATGTGATAGTACTCCATCCGTGTATTGCCGTCGTCGAGCGCCCCGCCGAAGCTTCGTTTCTCTTCCAGGTAAATCAGCGGAACGGCCAGCTCCATGACCTGAAGCCCTAGACGTGCCACTTCCACCCACACTTGAAGGGGCATGGCGTAGCCAGGCTCATCGATTTTCAGATCGCGAAGTGCCGATACGCGGTAGGCCTTGAAACCACAAAAGGCGTCGGTCAATTCGAGCCCCAGTCGACGGTCGATCTCGGCCGTGACTTGCATGTTGATTCCACGGCGTTCTTCCGGTGGCGCGGAATCGCCCTCGAAGATCTTCAGATAACGACTGCCGGAGACCATGTCGGCATCACGACAAGCTTTAACAAAGTCGGGAATTCGCTGCGGTTCGTGCTGTCCATCGCAATCAATGGTCACCAGTACGTCGTAGTCGAGTTCGATGGCTGCCTCGAACGCTGTGACCAACGCCGCACCGTAGCCACGGTTTTCTGGGTGGCGAATCACATGTACGTCGTCACGTTCGGCCAATACCTCGGCAGTTCCGTCGCTGGAACCATCGTCGACCACTAGGATATCGGTCGCGTACTTGGTCACTTCGTCGAGCACGCGAGCCACGTGCGCCTGCTCGTTGTAGACCGGCAGCGCCACGAGAAACCTCTCGGGAGTGAAATCAGATGCCATCTCGGACGGTGACGATTCTTGGGACATGGCGACGGTAGGGCGGGGCAGGCAATTCGTTTGCGTTCTTGGGAGGGTAGTCGCAGGCACTCAGTCCGCGGACGCCGGCCAATTCTGGTGTGAAATCTGGCAGAGCGGAGCGACGAGATCCTTCCCTGCGAAGGGCAAAGCCCTGTCGCCGATCTCTGGCGAGTGCCTAGCCCATCTATTGTAGACAGCCGCCCGGGCGAGGAAAGGTGGGAGGAACAGGGGGTTGGCCGAGCGGCGTGACAATTCCGCACGAAACTCGGGAAAAAAGCGACATCGCTACAAGGACCACTCGATCGGATCACGTTCCGTTTCGCTGGCCCAAACGGTTAAATCGCTAAACTCGGCCGCCAGCGTTTCTGCCAAGGCGTTCATTGCAAACCGCTCGCTGGCAAAGTGCCCCAAGAGAACGAGGGACATGTCGGTCGCCTCCGCCTCAAGGCACGTGTGAAAACGCGTCTCCCCAAGGACCAGGCACTGACAACCGGCGTCGCGCGCCGCAGTGATAAATTCGCCAGCGCTACCGCAGGCAACCGCTACGCGTGAAAGTTCTCTGGCATCCGTACCGACATACTGCAGCTTGTCGATGTCCAGGAACGCCTTAGCACGAGCAAGCAGTTCGGCCAACGTGACCGGTGGAGTCAGCTCTCCGAGTCGTCCGCTGCCCAAACTCTCGTCGCCATCACCGCCCGCTTCCGACGGAACCAGTGGTGTTACGTTCGCGAGCCCAAGTCCTTCAGCCAGACGGCGATTGATTCCCATTGCCGCGGAGTCGAAGGCCGTGTGGGCGCTGTAGATGGCAACTCCAGCGGCGATCAAGTCGAGCAAATACCGCCCTTCAGGGGTGTCACGTGTGAGTTGCTTGAGCGGCCGAAACGGCAATGGATGATGCGTGACGATAAGCTGAGCACCGCGGTCGATCGCCTCGGCGACGGTTGCCTGCGTGATGGTGAGGCAAGTCATTACGCGGTCAACATTGGCCGCCGCATCTCCCACGAGTAAGCCGACGTTGTCCCACGACTCGGCCAACTGGGGCGGAGCCAAGCGGTCAAGGAACCCAGTGACGTCGTTTACCGCTTGCATTGTTTGGTCTCGCAGTTTCGTTCGCATCCTCACCCAGCAGGAGCGAGAAAATTACGTTGCTGTGCCTTGCCGTGGCCCTATCTTGCGATGCTCTCGCACGCGCGACATTCTAACCTAGCGTTTTGCCTTCACGCGATAGTTCAGCACGCGCTGTCCATCGACTTCTTCGAGGCTTAGCCAGAGCATTTGGCCGACCAACTCCTCGCCGTTGCTGAGACGGAAAGTTCGCTTGTCGGTTCCACGCTCCAGGTGCAGCACCTGCGTACGCATGCGTCTTCGACCGGGGGCGAACAACGTACACGTAAAGCTAAGCGGCTCATCCGTGTGATTTGTCAAATGTTGCTGGACTTCCAGGTCGCCCCGCTTGTTCATATTCGTAATCACATCAACGTCGACATCGCCCAGCCCAATGTCGATATGCCGGTAAACGCTGAAGCGATAGTGGCGGTCCGCGTTGATATCAAAGTCGACTCGAATATCCTGCCGTCCGGTGTTGGCGTCAAACTTCAGTTGGATATCAAAGGGAACGGAGATCTCCTCCTTGCCCGCCATTTTGATGTTGATCCGATTCTGCGACAGCTGCCAAACCTTCGGAGTGTTAATGCGTGCTTCCCCGATGGCGCCGATCGGGAAGTAGTTCTTGACCATGAGTGCCTGCGTGTGACGTTTGCCGAACACACTCGGAAGCCGGTCACGCTGAAAGCGGAACGACATTCGCATTCGCATCACCGGTTCGCTCAGCCCGGTAACGAATACAGGCAAGGGGCCGGCCGAGATCGTCTGCTTGTATTCTCTGCTGTCCTCGCTACGTGAAAGGTCGGTGATCCGTCCCCAGATATCGGTGATCTGCACCTCATCGCCCAGGTATAGAACTTCCTCCGTCGGTTTCTCGTTCCAGACGACCATGATCGCCTTACCGTCGCGCGTGAAGACGTGATTCTGACTTCCCCCTGGCATGCGGATGCTACCTAGGTACTCGGTTCCAGCAAGAGCCAGAGCCGTGGTTCGCCAGGGGAGCAATAATTCGCCCGGCGTACCGTCATCGTTCATTAATCCGCGTTCGGTGCTAAACGGGTTGGGAACAAAGATCCCGTCCGCTCCCCCCATCTTGGCGGCCAACATGCGGTGAATGAGATCTGTCGCCCGCGTTTCTTGGTCATATTCCCCACGGGCCAGCGGTTCGACAACCACCCAGCGCAGCGGTTCGTCGTGGCCGTTGACGATAATTTTGGCGTCTTTGCGATTCTTTCTTTTCGCGGTCGCAGAAACGGTTTCAATTTTCGCCTCGTTTGCTGAAGCGTGTTGTTTCACTTCGTTGTCATCTTCAATCGACTGCTCGTAGTTTCGGTCGAGATAGTGGCCGATATTTGCGGGCGTCAAACCGGGGGTCGCCGAAAGCGACAAGAATCTCCACGGAATTTCCTCCCCCTTAACGACTTCGTTGACCCAACGCCAACCGATGCCAACGTAGGCCTCCTGTCCGAACTGAAATAGATTCTTCTTAACACCGGCAATGAACTGAGGAAGGTTTGGGTAGTTGACGAAGCTATGGTCTTGGTCGAGTCCCAACTGCCACCAACGAATTTTTAGCGACAGCCGAGTCATGACGGCTTCCAAAGACGGAGCCCAACCATGTGCCTCGGACGTGAAAATGTCGGCGGCCGTCAACTGATCGGCACCGAAATGCTTCTCTAACTCCGGAGGTGGATGGTGCAGCAGCCCTACCATTTCAATCTGGGACAGGCTCAACTTTTCCGCAAACCGCATCAACTTGTCGGCCCGATCGACATCCTTGGAACCATACCAAACGGGGAATTTCAGCCAGTTAATACCAACATGACCGACGAGTTGTTCAAGGGCAGCAAGTGGCACGGGATGATCGCCGTTAGGCAACGTCCAACCAAACTCGCCGTGCGCAGGTACGTGATCTTCTCGTACGACCGCGAATGAGATCTTCTCTTCGTCGATCAGCTTTTCTTCGCCTGGCTTCTCACCCCGCGCATACATTGAAACGCGAACCTGGTAGTAGCCATAATCCTTGATCACAGGTTTCCACTTGGCAGTACCTGCGAAACCGGCTTGGTTCTGGACCTTGGTCGTGAAGGAGTCGGAAGCACGGGATGACTTTTCCGCGACAACCTGTCCTTCCAGCCGATGCTGCGTGCGGGCGATGGCCTTGCTGAACACGTCGACTACCTCGAACTTGAGCATCGGATCGCGTTCGAGAATGCCAGATACCTCACAGGTAACTTCGACTGCATCAAAGTCCGTGTAGACGTTGTGAGGGCTGTCGGTTTTGATCAACAATCGCGGCAGGCGGGCAAACCAGACGTCGTCCAGATAGACGGCCCCACTCAGATCAACACGGGCCTTCGGCACTAGGTGAAGTGAGATAATGGCGTAGCTTGCCGAAGTGTGCTTTGAGGAAAGCGGGCCTATGCGAATCTCTCGCCAGTCGACCGATCCCTTGAGCCGCTCACTCTTGGCGGTCTCCAGCCGGCGATTGTCTTCGTCAAAGAAGGTAACCGCCAGATAGACTTCATCGCGATTTAGGCCCTCAAGGCGGATGACGCCTTCAAACACATAGCTGAACAACGACCGCACCGGAATCGGCGGGCTCTCGACCACTGCGGCGCCACCGTTGATTTCGATCTTGAGACACTTCTTACCGAGGTTAAGGTGCGAACCCTTCCTTCTTGTCGCCGTGTCTACTTCCGCCAGACCAATGTTGATGTAGTGTGGGTACTCTGGCCCCTGTCGACGCTTCCATAGGTCGGGCCACCGGTCATAGTCCTTGTCCCAATCCTTCTCTTCGAAGTCGCACGCGAAGACCTCAACGGCATCCGGTAAGCGCGCAGCTTCCGCACGTGGCGCGAGGTTGGTCGCGACGCAGGCCGTCGTTACAATCAGGAGACTCAGAATCTTGTTCATGTTCGGTGCATTCCAGCGCCGCAATGGACTATCCCATGACTCCATCGTCTCGCGACTCGATCGGCCTCTAGCCGGGAAGAGACGCGTCTTACAACCGGCAGGGCGCAGGTGTGATAAGACTCAAAATCGGAATTCAAACGGCCAGTTTGCGGTTGCCGCTGAAGAAAGCGCTCCACGTGGCGGCCGATTTCGGGGCACACGCCGTCGAGATCAACGGTCGCTCCGAGCTGCCTGCGAGCGAATTCGGCGACACGGCCCTCCGCCAGATTCGTAAACTACTCGATGACTTGAATCTCAGCGTGGCTGCCGTCGGGTTTCCGACGCGCCGGGGCTACGACGTGCTTGATGACCTCGACCGACGCGTGGCCGCCACTAAGAAGGCCATGACCATGGCCTACAAACTGGGAGCTCCGGTCGTGGTCAATCAGATTGGCCCCGTCCCTGTGGCCGACGCAGAACAACGCTCGTCGGCGGAACAAGATCGGTGGCAAACGCTCTGCGAGGTGCTGACTGACCTCGGTGTCTACGGCCAAAAGCACGGAGCCCTGCTGGCGGCGGAAACCGGCACAGAAGAGGGCGCCGAGCTGGCTGCCCTGATTCGCTCCCTACCCCAAGGAGCCATCGGCGTGAACCTGGATCCGGGCAATCTCGTCGTTAACGGATTTTCTCCCGCTGAGGCGATTTCCGCTCTCGGCGATTCGATTCTTCATGTCCACGCCAAAGATGGCGTTCGCGACCTGGCTCAGAATCGCGGGATCGAAGTGCCGCTTGGACGCGGTAGTGCCGATTTCCCGGCTCTCTTGGCCGCACTCGAAGAGCAAGACTACCAGGGGTACCTAACCATCGAGCGACGAGAATCGGAAAACCGACTGTTCGAGATTGAGCAGGCGGTAAAATACTTGAAGAACTTGTAGTTAATAGCGAAAGAGTTTGTCACGATCACGATGAGGAGCGAGAGAACCATGAGCCTTCACGATCTCGGTCGTACTTTTTGCAGATTATTGATCTTGTCATCGTTGATCTTCGCGCCAGCGACGCCCTTCGCGTGGGCCGACGAACCAACCGACACGAAGGAAGAAGTAAACTCCGCTCGCGCCAAGCTTGAAAAAGATTTTGCCGAACAGCTCAGCGGATCGACGTTTGTCGGCAGCTATACCACCGACGGTGTGAAACAGAAGCTTTCCGAAGAGAAGTATCAAATCAGCAGCGTCAGTAAGCTGCCCGACGGCAAGTGGCTGTTCTTGGTGCGAATGCAGTTCGGCGACGTCGATATGCAGCTGCCACTGAAGATTCAGGTCGAGTGGGCCGGTGACACCCCCGTGATTACACTCACCGATTTTACGATTCCCGGGCTCGGCACTTTCACAACCCGAGTTCTCGTCTATCGCGGACGCTACGCCGGTACTTGGCAACACGACCAGATCGGCGGGCATTTGTTTGGGCGAATCGTCAAGGAAGAGATGAAGGCCAAGAAAGCCGACGCAGGGCAAGAAGATGCCGCCAGTGGTGAATGAGGCCAGCCTCTTGATCTAAGATTCGCGAATCAAGTTTCCGACGCGGCCGCCAGTTGAGCCGCGATCGCTAACGCCGCGGTCTCGATTCGCAAGATGCGCGTTCCCAAGTCAAGCGGCTTCCAGCCTGCCTCACACGCGGCGGCGACCTCTTCGTCGGAGAAGCCTCCCTCGGGTCCCAGGGCCACCACCACTTCGCTGCCTGCCTTCAGTTGCGTCGCAATTTCGCGAACGCTCATCGCTCGCTCCCCAAGACGCGGATGGGCAATCAAGGCGATGGTCGATTCTTCCACGTCCGCTAACAGTTGCTCGCACTTCACCGGCGAGCTGATCTCCAGCAGCCGATTGCGTCCACACTGTTTGGCTGCTTCGATCACGCTACGCCGGAGGCGATCGAGCGCCTTGCTGACCGGCTGGGCTACGCTTCTCTCCGTCGTCAGTGGAATGAGCCGGGCAACCCCCAGCTCAACCGCCTTCTCGACGAGCCACTTCTGTCGATCTCCTTTCGGAAGGGTGACCGCCAACGTAATGCGAATCGGAAGCTCACGATCGACTTCCTCACGCGATAGCACCGCCAGCACGACCTCGCTTCGTCCAAGCTCTTCAATGCGGCACAGGCACTCGACGCCCGAACCGTCGAATACTGTAACCTCGTCTCCCACCGAACATCGCATCACATGCAGCAGATGGTGAGCTTCTTGATCGCGAAGACGGACCTGGTCTTGATCGAGCGGATCGGTACTAAAGAAACGTTGCGACATGGTTTGAGATCGCTAGCGGCAAGCCAAGCGAGAATTCAAGTTGATAGCGGTGACATCACCCGCGGACATTGTTACTCTGCGTGGTCGACATACTTCAAGCCTGCAGACGATTCTACCGATTAGCAATGTGACGCGATATCGTGCTGCCAGGCAGCCGATCGCCGCGTCCTAGCCGTTCGACCAATCGCCGCGCCGCCGGGAGAGATATCGATGTACCAGGAACACTGGGGACTCCGCGAAGCACCGTTCACGAGCAATCTCGATCCAGGTGCCTTCTTCGAGAGTCGTGTTCACGAAGAAGCGTTGGCTCGTCTACACTACCTCGTCGAACAACATCGTCGTCTCGGCATTGTGCTGGGCGATCATGGCAGCGGCAAATCGCTTCTCCTGGAAGTGCTCTATCAAGGAGCCAAGAACACCGGGCGACCGGTTGTGCGTTTGCCTCTCGTCGGCGTATCCGCAGAAGAACTCCCCTGGCAACTGGCAGCCGAACTCGGCCTCGATCCCGATGCGAACGCCGGCCTCGCCTCCTTGTGGCGCAGCGTCTCCGATTGTATTCGCGCCAACAGTATGCAGCGGCGCGGCACCATGATCCTGCTTGATGACGCGGACGAGGCGAGCGAGGAAATGCGGCAGGTAGTCTCTCGTTTGATCCAACTCGATCCAGGTAGTGACACTCAACTGACCGTCATCCTCAGCGCACAGACCGACCGTGCGGCCAGCCTGGGAGCCCGCCTGCTGGAACTTTCAGAACTGCGGATTGACTTGGACGCCTGGGGCGAAGAAGACACGGCCGGGTTCTTAAACGCAGCCCTCAAACGAGTTGGCGCCGAACGTCCCGCTTTTGGCCCGTCCGCCATCACTCGGCTTCACCAACTCTCAGGTGGCGTTCCCCGGCGAGTGCGCCAGTTGGCCGATCTGGCACTCATGGCGGGTGCCGGACAGGAACAGCAAGAAGTCGACGCTCACACCGTGGAACTCGTCTTCGAGGAGCTTCGCGTCGGCGAGTTGCAGGAATTGGAATTGGCCGCTGGTGCCGCCGCCCCTGCAGCGTCGCATCTGTAATAATCTGCCGCCGCGGGAAAACCGACGCCAGTCGCGTTGCCCGAGCGTCCAACTTGGCTTGTGACGGCCACTTTTGCCTAGCAGTGGCTTTCTCGAACTGTGCCGACCTGACTCCAGAGCCGATTCGTTCCTGCCGTGGTCTAGTCAGCAGCGGCCCCACCGAATGCGGCCGATCGGCCACTATCTCTAGCGGTCGGACTCCAGTAATCTACACAGTTCGACAGTAATCTACACAGTTCGACCATGCCAGAAAGACGCCCTCGGGAGATCGGTCTGGCCCAACACGACATTCAATATTCCACATTCATCGACGTTCCCGATTTGTGCCAACGTCGATCACCCTGATAAAAAACGAAACAACCTATTCGGACAGAGTCCTTGGAGAAGCGATGAGCGACCCTTACTTCCAAAAGATGTTTGCCGAGCGAATTGGCGGCGAGAACTACGGCAAAGGCACCGAGATCTACAAGTTCGAGAAGATCAAGCGAGCCAAGCGTAAGGCCCTGGCCGACTACCCCGACCGTATGCTCATCGACTTCGGAATCGGCGAGAACGATTCAATGGCGGCCGAAAGCGTACGTCAGCGGATGGCGGAGGAAATCAACAAGCCGGAGAACCGCGGTTACGCCGACAACGGCATTGCGGAATTCAAGGAAGCGGCCGCGCGATTCATGTCTCGCAATTTCGGTGTCGACCTCGACCCGGCCACGGAGATCAATCACTCCATCGGCTCCAAACCGGCACTCGCCATTCTGCCCGCCGCGTTCATCAACCCGGGCGATGTGACACTGATGACCGTGCCGGGCTACCCGGTAGCTGGCACCCATTCCCGCTACTATGGCGGAAGTGTCTATAATCTGCCGCTGCTGGCGGAAAACAATTTCCTGCCCGACCTCGATTCGATTCCCGAAGACATCTGTCGCGCGGCTAAGCTGCTGGTGATTTGCTATCCCAATAGCCCGACCGGCAAGACCGCGACGCGTGAGTTCTACGAAAAGGTCGTTGCCTTTGCGAAGCAGCACGAGATCGTGGTCGTGCAAGACGCCGCGCACATCATGCTCAGCTTTGACTCGGAACCGTTGAGCTTCCTCTCGGTACCGGGAGCACGCGACGTCGGCGTCGAAGTTCATTCCTTGTCGAAGGGCTTCGACATGATCGGCTGGCGAATGGGCTTCGTCTGTGGCCACGAACGCCTGGTGAGTGCCTTCGCCGATGTGAAAGACAACACCGACTCGGGGCAGTTCATTGCCATTCAGAAGGCGGCGGCCGCTGCCCTCGATGACGCTTCGATCCCGCAAGCGATTCACGCCAAGTACAAACGCCGTCTGGAGAAGCTCGTGGCGATGCTCAAGCGTTGTGGATTCGAGTGTGAGATGCCGGGCGGAACCTACTTCCTCTACACCAAGAGCCCGGTCGGCGTCGAAGGCGGCCCGGACTTTGCGAACGGCGAGGAAGCGAGCCAGTACCTGATCACCGAACATTCGATCTGCACGGTTCCTTGGGACGACGCCGGAAATTTTCTGCGGTTCAGCGTGACCTACGAAGCGGCCGACGAGGCTGCCGAAGACGCCTTGATGGCCGAAACCGAGGCCCGTCTATCCACGATTTCGCTACAATTTTAGGCTGTCGGCGTCGCCGTGATCGGCCCCGCCCCTGGGAATAAAACAAGAATCGTTTTTCGAATCGGACTCTGGAGCCCGCGAGAGGGAGTTCGTATATTTCTTGTTAGGAACTTTGAATCCGCTGACCGCAAGGCAGGTCAGCCCACATGGCGCAGAGAAACTAGATCGTCACGAACACAAGGGAAATCGCGATGAAGAAGAGGCACACAAACGCTCTAGGTTGGCTTTCGGTCCTGCTACTGGTTGTCGCGGGAACTTCGTGCGGCGGTGACGATAGTGGCGGTGGGCAAACGAGTGCCCAGAAACACGATGCTTGCCTCAAGAAGAACAGTTCCGTCTCCCAGGCCAAATGCTTCATCGACCTTAGCGCTGAACTGGAAGGTCTAGCCGATCAAGCAGGCGCCAAAAAGAGCCGCGCCGCTGCTCTCGAGGCGGCCCAGAAAATCGACAACCCGCCGGAGCAAATCGAAGCTATTCTCAAACTCGCCAAGGCCCACCTGGCCGCCGACGATCCCATCGGTGCAAAAGCGGCTTACAGCGTCATCAATGAGGAATTCGAGGGTGTACCGCCTGCACAAGTGGCTCGCTTTCGCGTTCGCCTGGCGATTCTTAAGCTTGATTCCGACCGTCGCGACGGTCCCGATCTGGCGGCCGAGGATCTTGCCGCCGCCGAAAAATTGTTTGATCAGATTACGCTGGCCGAAGACAAGGTCGAGGTGCTCTCTTTGATGTTCGACGGCTACGCCCGTGTCAACGATTCCGAAGCGTCGCAGCGCGTATACGACTTGCTTATCAAGTTGCCCGCGTCGGTCAACGACTGGAGCAGCAAGGCCCAGGCGATGGTCGCCGTTGCCAAGGCCCAACGGCTCGTAGGTAACGATGCCGCCGCTGGCCTGAAGACGCTCGGCGAAGCCCGGGCAATCGTCGATCAAATCGACGCCGTAGCCAACAAGGACGATCGACTTAAGAAGGCCTACCGACTCTACAATCTGGCCGACGGCTACATTGGCGCCGGTAAGAGCGATGTCGCCCGTGAACTATTGGACGCTGCGGATGGTCTGGCCAAGACCGACCCTGAAGGCCAGACGCTGGTTGTCGACATCAATAAGCTACGTGGCAAGCTGTAAACGCGTCGCCTGCCGTTAGCTTGAGCCGTCGCTATCAGACGGCTCCGCCCCGGAAGGAGGAGCGAATCCTCGCCGCATCGTGTTTTCTGTCACCGTGCGCGGAACGACGAATTGCAGTAGGTAGTCGCTCCCGCCTGCCTTAGAGCCGATGCCCGAAAGTCGGAAGCCACCAAATGGCTGCCGGCCAACGAGCGCTCCGGTGATCGGCCGATTCAAGTACAGGTTGCCCACGACTAGCTCATCTCGCGCACGTTCGAGATTGGCAGGGCTGCGAGAGAAGATGCCGCCTGAGAGGGCGTAGTCGGTGTCGTTGGCGATGTGAATCGCCTCGTCCAAATTCTTGGCACGAATCACCGCTAGCACTGGCCCAAAGACTTCCTCCTGTGCCAGACGAGCGTCAGGGCTGATATCAGCGAAGATATGCGGGCCGACAAAGAACCCCTGCTCGGCCAGCTCTCCTACATCGACGCTGAGCACTTCGCGGCCTTCCTTTCGACCCAGCTCGATGTACTCCTGGGTCTTGGCCATCGCCTGGGCATCGATCATTGGGCCGACACGGCTGCCTGGCTCGTCAGCGGAACCAACGACCAGGCTCCGCGCCGCCTCAACCAGCCGACCCAGGAACGTGTCATACACGGACGAGAGAACGATGCACCGGGAACAGGCCGAACACTTTTGGCCCTGATAGCCGAACGCGCTCTTCACCACGCCGAGTACCGCCTCGTCAAGATCGGCGTCTTCGTCGACGATGATTGCATTCTTGCCTCCCATCTCCGCGATTACCCGCTTTACCGTTCGCGTACCGGAAGTCGAACAGGCGGCCGCCTTCGCATTGATAGCCAACCCCACATCACGTGAACCAGTGAAGGCAACCAATGACACTGATGGATGCTCGACTAACGCTGCTCCGACAATCTCACCTTTGCCCGGCAAGTAGCTTAACACCCCGCTCGGCAGTCCGACCTCTTCAAAGATCTCCATCAACAGCGCCGCCACCACCGGCGACTGCTCGGCCGGTTTCATGATCACAGGATTCCCCGTGACGAGTGCCGCCGCGGTCATGCCGGTGAGAATGGCGAGTGGAAAATTCCAAGGGGCGATTACCGCTGTCACACCGCGTGGGCGGTACTCAAACCGGTTCTCCTCGCCCGGCACGTCCACGCCCCCGGCGTTCGCCAGTACCAATGCTGATTTGGCGTAGTACTCGCAGAAGTCGATCGCCTCGCAGACGTCGCCATCCGCTTCACGCCAGCCTTTACCGCATTCGTAGACCTGCCAGGCGGCTAGCTCAAACCGCCGCTGCCGCATGAGGGCGGCCGCCTTTCGCAAATAGTCGGCGCGCTGCTCTACATCACACGCTGCCCATTCGGCGGCCACGCTCGCTGCGACTTCGACCGCTTGCTGGGCGTGTTCTGCCGTAGCGGAACCGGCCCGACCGACAAGCTGACTCTTTTGCGAAGGATTGATCGAGTCGATCGTTGCCTCGGTCGCCATTCTCTCGCCACCGATCACGAGTGGGCAATCGCGGCCCAACTGCTGATGGACCTCGGCGAGCGCCGCCGCCATCGCGTCGCGATTCTCCTCCTCGGCGAAATCGGTAAGTGGTTCATTCTGATAGAACGGTGCTTCAGACGCGGCGGTCGCGCCACCCAACCCCGCTTCAGTTGTCACATCCGGGGAAGTGGCCGCTTGAGATTTACCGTTTTCGCCAGGTGCCATGAGAAGAATCTCCGGGGCTACGTGCTCGGTAAAGCCTGCCCGTAAGAATGAATCGTTTGAAGTGTTTTCCAGCAGGCGACGAACCAGATACGCCATGCCGGGAATGAGTTGTCCGTAGGGCATGTAGATCCGCATCCGCATACCGAGGTCAGTCAGGGCCTTCTTTTCCGCGTCTCCCATGCCGTAGAGCATTTGCAGTTCCAGCGTCCCGTCCGGCAGTTCCAGCTGCCGCGCGGTCGCCATTGCGTGGGCAATCGAACGCAAGTTGTGACTGCCGAATGCCGGTCGCAATGTGTCGTGATTTTGAAGCAAGAATCGCGTCAGGCGTTCGAAGTTGGCGTCGGTTTCCCATTTTTGTTGGTACACGGGCACCGGCCAGCCGGCCGCTTCGGCATGGACTGTTTCGTAGTCCCAATAAGCACCTTTAACCAGACGCACCGCGACGGGTGTTCCTCGTCGACGGGCCCAATCACGCAGAGCGACCAGATCCGCCTCCGAATCGCGAAGGTAGGCCTGGATGACGATGCCAACATCCTCCCGGTCGCGAAACTCCTCTCGCTCGAGAACATCCTGAAAGATGGCCAGCGTCAAATCCTTGGTGTGGTACGACTCCATGTCGACGTTGATAAATGTGCGGTGCTGCCGAGCAATCCTTAGCAACTCAGCGAGCCGGCTGCCAATTCGATCCATAGCTCCGGCCGGATCGATCGGATCAGCCTGGCTGTCGAGAGCGGACAACTTGACCGAGACGTTGGCACGAGGCAGCTCCCCAAACGCCGCTCGATCAATCTGTGGAACCTCCGGCCAGGCATTGACCGTGGGGGCGACTGCTTCGATGAGCTGCACATACTCTTGAAAGTAGCGCGCCGCCTCCTGTTCGCTGGTGACCGCTTCGCCAAGCACGTCGAGCGTGAACGCGTGATTCCGTTTCCGCTGCCGCCAAGCCGCTGCCAGTACTTCTTCGGCGTTAGTCCCGGCGATGAAACGCCGCGCGTGCGAGCCGACGTTTCGACGAGCGGCGATTGCCAGCGCCCGTCCCAACACACCCCCCGGTTTCGCGACGGTCATGCCCAATCGCACGGCCGACGGCAACTGGCGCCGCACCTCGTCAAAATATTCGTGCAGATGGCCGACCAACTGCTCACTGGTTGTGAGCATGGGAAGTACGTCGACGAAGCGGAACATCTGCACCTTGACCGACTCGTCCTGCATGGCCCACGCCATGATTCGGTCATCCCACCAGCGACGCTCCAAAACGCTCGGCGTGTCGACCTGCAGATGGTCGAAGAGATACTGCCCAATTTCTTGCGTCTGATCTTCGATCGCGGCAAGATCGGCGTCTGACAGATCGTCGAACATCCCACGTTCCATCCGTGTCAGGACGTGTTAGGTTACGCGTTGCGCACCACGTACGCTATCGGGCGCCGGCTGAAACGATCGTTGCACGAGGCCCACCTTCATCATAGCCCACGTTCATCATAGTAGGTGGCGTGCCTTGATGTTCAAATACTGATTGACGAGCGGAGCCGTCAGGTCCTCTGGGTAGACGTCGAGAGACAACACGCCTTTTGAGTTAAGATCTCGTAGTACCTGTCGTCGCCAGGAAAGGATTTCGGCGGCAGCACCGGCTCGAAACAAATCCCGCCCTTGTGGTTGCTCCATGTTGGCAGCGTCAAACAGACGGTGATCTCGCAGCAGTACACCTAGCGGCAGGTGTCGGCCAGTGAGTGAACCAAGGTACCGCTCCACCTGATTGGCGTTCACCTCGTCGATGACATTGCTGATCAACACCACGAGAGCTCGTTTCCGACAATGGGCTGCCAAGTACAGGAACGCCTGGTCGTAGCGAGACTCAACCATCTCGGGGAAGCGATCGAACGAGGCGTGCAACAGGTGGTTCATCTGGTTCATCCCGCCACCCGGTGGAACGAAACCATGCACGCGATCGGAAAAGCTGATCAGCCCTACGGAATCCCCCTGCCTTAGGGCGACATACGAAAGCATCAGCATGGCATTGAGGCCATGATCCAACAGACTGATCTCGTCCGCTTCGTTCGTCATCATGCGACCACAGTCGAGCATGAAAATAATCCGCTGGCTTTGGCTCGCCTGAAAATCCTTCACGGTGAGCCGGTTACGGCGGGCGGTACTCCGCCAGTCGATGTGCTTGTAGTTGTCATCGACGGTGTAATCGCGAAGTCGTTCGAAGTCATGATCCTGGCCGACGCGCCGCATCCTGCGGACACCAATCTGCGTCAACCGATCGGTGCGCGCTAGCATCGCGTACTGCGAAAGCTGCTTCATGTCAGGGTAGACATTAACGACCGACTCCTGCGGACAATCGAGAAAACGCCGCCACAGCCGCAATCGGCTACGCACCTGTACGTAAATCTTGGTCAGTTTGAACGCGCCGCGGCGTTTCGGACGAAGTTCGTAGTGCAACGTTGACCGACTCTCCGGTCGGAGCGTGAGCGTAAACTCCTCCGGCTGAGCGTGCAGCTCCTCCGCCACGTCGTCGCGAACCTTGATCTGCTGGTCGCGTCGGGTCTTGTTGGAAATGACCAACTCGACGCGGTGCGGCTTGCCCAGCGAGGCGATTCGGCCGGCGCTGCGTGTGGCCGAAAAATGCTTGACCTGCGGAAGTGATAACAAATCGATCACGGCAAGTAGGACGACGCTGCCGTCGACGATTCCCAAAGCCCATTGGCGAGTCACCGTGAAGGAACCCGGTGCGAGCACCAACACCGTCGTGATGACAGGAAGCGTCAAGAACAGGTAGATCAACCGCCGATCCGGAAAGACCCTGGCACGACGTGCCAACAGCCACAATGGGATAACCGAGGCCAGGATACATAGCAGGCATATGTGTCCGATCGAGATCACATCCGGGGTACCTCCACCGAACGAATTAACTCGGCGAGCAATTCGTCGATCTGGCGGCCTTCGACCTCGGCCTCGGCGGTCATGATTACGCGATGGCGTAGGGCTGCCGGGGCGATTTCAATGACGTCGTCAGGCACGGCATAGTCTCGACCGTGGAACGCGGCCAAGGTTCTTGCACCCTGGATCAGCGACAAGCCAGCTCGCGGCGATGCTCCCATATAGAAGTGCGGCCATTGTCGGGTTTGGCGGACCAACGCGTTGATGTAGTCAACCAGCCGGTCCTCGACATGAACCTGTCCGCAAAGCTCGGTCAGCTCCAAGATTTCTCCCGGCGAGGTCACCACATCGAGCTGCTGGCCCAGGTCCTCATCTTCACTGGTTTGCCGGCCATGCATTCTGAGTACCGACGCTTCTTCAGCCGCGGTCGGATACTCGATCTTCAACTTGAACATGAAGCGGTCGAGCTGCGCCTCTGGCAGGTTGTACGTTCCTTCCGACTCAATCGGGTTCTGCGTGGCGAGCACCAGGAACGGCCGCTCGATTGGATGCGTGACCCGATCGACCGTAACGCGGTACTCCTGCATGATTTCGAGTAGCGCGGCATGCGCCTTGGCGGGCGAACGATTGATTTCGTCGGCCAACAGGAACTGCGTAAAGACGGGCCCAGGGCGGAATTCAAACTCCTGGGTCTTCATATTGAAGATTGGAGCACCCGTGATGTCCGAAGGCATGAGATCGGCCGTGAATTGAATACGACCGAATTCGCAGCCGAGCACGCGACCCAACGTCCGCACAAAGAGTGTCTTTCCCAAACCGGGAACGCTTTCGATCAGAACGTGGCCGGACGAGAACAAAGCCACGAGTGCCCCGCGCACGAGCTCGTCCTGTCCCACGTAGACTTTGCGGATCTCGGTGGTGATTCGATCGAAGATATTTTGGATTCGTTTAGCCGCCTCCGATGGAGGGCGGTCGGACATCGACGACCGCTTTGGATTCGAAGACGCCGCTGGCTCATCTGCTGACGAAGAACTCGCTGGCTGCGGCGCAGGCGTTTCCGAGGCACGTGTTGCCGAGATCGCTGGTGAAGACGTTGGCGGGAAGGATGCCGATTCCGCTGCTCCAGCCACAGGTGGCGGCGCAGCGGCTGCATTTTCAGCGCTGCCATCGTTTCCCAATGGCTGTTGGGGAACCGCTAGCTCGGCACCACACTTGGGGCACTTAACCCGCATGCCGATCATTCGCCGCTCGGCGCGAAGGGCTTGCTGGCAGGAAGAGCAGGGAAATTCAAACCCTTCATTGTCTCCTGCCCCCGAAGATTGAGAGGATCCCATGCCAGACGAAGATGAACTCATATGAACTTCTCAACCCCCAGAAGTGCCTTGTTCGTGATTGGTGTCGTCATGTACCGGATACCGCGGCGCGAATGTGACATCACGGAGAGCGAAACGCCCTCGCTTAGCGACGCTGTTGATCCGCCTGCCTTGATTCTACACAGCTCGCATCCCGACAGGCAGCGGGGATTCAAGCGAGATACTCAATACGGTCGTAAAATCCGCAGCAAAGCACGATGCTTCACACCGTGCATGCGAACGCCGACGCATTCCACATACCGGGAACCGTCGGCGTCTCGACCATCTGGGGCTGCGATCACCGCCTGTTGGCAATCGACAGACCCCGAATTCACTGATGTATTCGCTACTAGCCTAGGCGAGCGCGTTTTTCGCTGCTGCTCACGCTGCGGAAGTTACTCCGCCCGCGAATTCCTAGCTTGCCTTTGCGTTTGTGCTTGGCGAATCGGCCCGTCGAAGATCGTTGAGGTTTCGATCGCGTATGTTGCTGCGGACCGTCGTCCTCAAATTCCTCAGAAAGAGATTCCAGCCGTTGTCGATCCATGAAGCTTCTCCTTTATGTTCTACCGTCTTGAAATTCACGATGTCGGCATCGCGCAGCACCCTGTGCGATGCGCAGCACCAACCACGACGTACCTATCCCCTGTTCACACGCATTTCCCATGCCACTTTGCGAAAACGGCATGAGCAAATCCGCGCACGCCCAAAGGCGAACACAAATCGCTTCTCGTTTTTGCAACAGGCCGCCTCAAAGCACCGCTGCATTGCCAAAGCGCGGAATAAACCGCACATTCGGTCAGTCCAACAAAAAACGCCTGAAACCCCTCAAGCACACGACGACCGATGCTGATGCACCGGAGGTAGCTCAAGGAAGTTCAGGCGTTTTTCGTCCGAGTCAGTTGCTGTTCGTGCGACGGTTGGTCGCGACTGCCAGGGTTTAGGAGTTAATCACGGGGCTTAGACCAGGGAAATAGCAAGGATTCGCGTTACCCAAAGAAAAAACACCCAACTCTCTTCACGCCCGCAGCGCTGCTCGCACTGGGCAAAAAGAAAGATCGGGTGTTTCTTCTTCGGGTCAGTAGCAGGTCTACGGTGCGAGTCGTCGGGGCAATTCCATGGTGCAAACAACAAGGGCCCCCTCGGAGGACCCATCAGTCCCTCCAGCTTATCTACGAGTTGCACGAGTTGCAAGCATTTGGCGTAGATATCTCGCGATTTCCATACCCTCCGTCGGATTCCGATCCGAAAGGGAAATGAGCAGCGACATGCCCCACATCAGCGCAAGCCCCAATATTCAAAGCACTTGTGGCTATTCCTTGAAAACTTTAAGGAACCGTCTGGCGGCAACTCAGAGCTGACGGCGGTGGTGATTTCTTGCCACACGACGCCCGGGTCAGGATGCGTTTTCACGACGTGCGAATCGCCGAGCCTGGGCGGCAATATCGAGCCCCACTTGCTCGCCAAAAGCGGTCAGGAGCTGCTGAAACGCCCGTCCCGGGCAGCCGCTGCCGATCGCTTTCTGATCGACCTCGCTGACTGGAAGAATACAAAATGGCGTACTGCTCAGCAGAACCTCATCAGCGGTAAGTACGTCCTGAGGTAACAGATTCCGCTCGCTTGTAGGAATACCGAGTTTCTTTGCCAGCGCAAGCAGAACGCGAATACTAACGCCCGGTAGGACATGACTCATCGGCGGAGCCAGGAGCCCTTCCGCCTCGCGATAGATCACCACGTTCGCGGTCGAGGCCTCGGCAACGTTCCCCTCTATATCGAGCAATAGGGCTCGCGCTCCCGCTTGGCGACTTTGCGCCTCACGATCGGCCAGGTGATAGTGCATCCGGCTGCGGCACTTGATCTCGGTCGGCCAACAAGCCTCAGGCACGTGTCGCGTGTCGGTGATGACCAGCCTCTGTCCGAGCTCGTATTTTTCTGCCCACAGGCCGAAAGCGAGGGGAAAGCTGTGGACTCCCACACGAGGTCGACCGCTGGCTCCGTCGGTGAGCGAAGGGGAGTCGCCCGGGGTGACAAAGATCGACACGCCAAGATCGTCGGCCGGGTCGAGCAATGGCCAATTTTGCTCCGCCACCTGGGTGACGATATCCGTTAACTCTACCTGGGATAGCGGGCACTCGGTGCCGACCAGCTCCAGCGAGCGGTAAAGCCGTGAGAGATGATCCTCGACATGGAACAGCGATCCGCCAAAGGTGCGAAGCTGTTCGACAACGGTGGTCCCTAGCACAAAGCCGGCATCCCATACCGGAAGCGTTGCCCGGCTTTGGGGTAACATTTCACCATCAAGATACGCAATCGGCTCGTTCATCTGCCCATTATGGCGTGACACGCTGCCTATCGGCAACCGAGGCGGCAGCTCACCCGCACCAATCCCGTCGAACAGCTGAACGGCGAATGACCCTGTTACCCGCCAATCGCTGGTGCCGGATCCGCGGCATCGACTTCTAACTCGGTTGAGCCCGTCGTGGTCACCTCGGCCATCGGCAGGCCGTACTCACGGATCATCGGCATGACCGTGTTTGAGTAGACGTAGTTTCGCCAGCGGTGCTGCGGACCAAGAATGCAGCAGACATCCAGCTCATCGATCCGCTCGGCGTGTTCGCCCAGTGCTCCGATGTTGGGAATGCCCGTATACCCGAGTGCACAGCCACCGCAGATTTTCGGGTACCGCTTCAAGATGCGATCGCAAGTGTTATACAAAAGCAGCATTTGCCGTGCCTGGCTGGGGGCCATGTCAAATCGCTGTCCTGGCTCCAGCCAGTGGTTGTCCACTGCGGCGACAAAGATGACCACGGAGTACCGTGGCGGCCCAGGCTGCTGTCCGTCCATCAAAGGACTGTGGCCTCGTACCAGACCACCTCCCATGCCGTGCATCGCTCCCAGGATAACGCGGCCAGCAAAGCTATAACCAATGAAGCTGACCTGCGTTTGCTGCGGCATGCGGGCGAGCACCCAGCCTAGGCGGTAGCCGTCGGCCAGGGCGTTGTTGCCTTTGACGCGAGCATCTTGGTACGGTCGTACAGGATGGACGGTCGAGGCGGACCAGGACCAAATCACGAAGCGAATTCGCTCCACGGCCTGACATTCAACCAGACGTTCGTAGACGGACATGCCGACGTCGAGCACTTCGTCGTCCTCAATGCGGTCGCCATGCACCCAAAACGTGGTGGGCAGCTGGGCGTCTTCGCCAGCGAAGAACTCGTCGGCGGATGCCTTTCGCCAGACGCCGGCCGCTTCGTCAAATCGCCGAAAAGATAGCGTCGGTCGAGCTGCCTCCTGTCCGTCAATGCAACAGGGCGCACAACGCGAGCTAATCACCCAAACGTCGTCGTGACGCTCGATATCGCAGCAGGCAGGCTCTTCGCACGTGGGACACGATGGTCCGTCGCAGTGGCGGGCACTGGCGGTATCCACAATCGTCTCTTCCGCCATCAGAGTCAACGGCGACGCCAGAAAGCCTGCCGTAAGCAGGAGCAGCAGCGATTGAAGCAGCACGCTCGGTGTCGATCTCAAGCTGGTCATTTGCAAGTGCGTAGGATTAGCGGGGAGTGCGGTAGGCCGCGAAAGTTAAACAGGCGAGTGCTGCATTGCAGTTACTCATGCCCCAAATCGCGATAGCCTGTTGGGTCGTGTGAGGCAAATGTACCACACTAGTTGCCATGCGGAGACTTTTCGGGTTGGGAAAGTTTGAAAAAAATACACGCGTTGCGTTTGCACATCACGCAGCATGTTGTAGAGTTTCCTGGCCCGAATTTTCGGCATAGTTGCCGCAGTGTATGGAATGGTGAATCGAGTGGGTCAGAACACGCTCTTACGGAGGCGAATACAATGAAGAGGCTAGCAATTCTGTCGGTCTTAGTGATCGCAACGGTTGCATCGTCTGGCTGCTGCATGAATCGATGCGGCGGTCTATTTGGCGGTAATCGGCTATTTGGTGCCGGCATGTTCGGGAATTCTTCCTGTTGCGAAGCTCCTTGCAGCAGCTGTGGCGATACCGGATGCAGCACTTGCGGTGCTGGCGATGCCGTCAGTGGCGAAATTATCCTGCCGGCGCCCACGCCCTAGGCTGAATTTGTGGCGTCCTTTCGCCACGTCGGTAGAATAGAAGGAGCGGTAGCCCCACGGCGGGCTACCGTGGTCGATCACGCTGCCCTGGGCTCTTATTCGAGTGCTGCTTGTGCCGGGGTAGCGAACCGACCGGACCGCGTTCCACTCACAGGAATGCCAAAGGGGAGCCCCGTCTCCTCGTCCGCACTTTTACGCCGAGCGAACAAGATGTGGCCCAATGAAAATGGGCCTGGGGAACGCGCAATGCCGTTCGTTGCCAAGACCGTGCTTGTGATGCTGATCGGGACCGCCATCCTGTGGTCGCCTGCGGTGGCAGCTGCGCAGTTCGACGACAAGCCTGCTGCTAGCGATGATAGCGAACAATCGACCGGCGGGGCTCAGCCTGAGGCCGAGCAAACCGTTCGCATTCAGGTCGGCATCATCATCAAGTCGACCGGCAGCGTTCTTCGCGGCGTCTACGGTACCACGCCGATTCCGATCGAGTGGCCCGAGCAGAAGGTCAAGATCGTCGAGGAAGACATCTCGCGCCAGGTGAAGAGCGTGAAGTACAAGACGGTTGGCAAGACCATGAAGCAGATGGTCGTCACCATTCCCACGGTCGAGCGTGGCGGCACCGCCAAAGCCCTGGTCACTTTCGAGGTCAAGAAGAGTGCCCTCAAAGCACCCGAGGAGACCGACGGCTATGTGATCCCGGAAAAGCTCGATCGCAAGATGCGGAAATATTTGATGGCTAGCCCGTACATCGAGACCCGCAACGGCAGGATCCGCAAGCTCGCCAAACAGCTCGACGAACGGACCGCCGATCTGACTGCCTGGAAGAAAGTCGAAACGATCTACGACTGGGTCCGCGACAATATCGAGTACAAGAAGGGCGATCTCAAAGGTGCCCAACGTGCTCTCAAGGATGGTTACGGCGACTGCGAAGAACTCAGCTCGCTGTTCATCGCCATCTGCCGGATCAATGACATTCCGGCCCGCACTGTCTGGATTCCCGGCCACTGTTACCCAGAATTCTATCTGCACGATTCGGAGGGGAACGGCTACTGGTTCCCTTGCCAGGCCGCCGGCGCCCGCGCGTTCGGCAGCATGCCGGAGCATCGCATCATCTTGCAAAAGGGCGACAACTTCAAAGTGCCAGAGAAGAAGGAGCGACAACGCTACGTCGCGGAATTTCTCAAAGTCGACTCGGCGGGCGCGAAAAAGCCCAAGGTCGAGTTCGTCCGCAAAGTACTGCCGTAAACCGCTACTGAATGCTGCCGGCGACGAGAGCTTCCGCTGAGAATCACCGAAGTCGGCAGCGACTTTTTTTGCCATAGGCAGGAAAACGGGGTAAGGGCCAAAAAACTCCAACGTGTTACTGCGTTTGTGCTTGCGCGAAATGCCGTTTTTGCACCTTCTGGCCGCAACTCTAATGGACGGGCGCCCTTAGAGTTAATTCGCCCGATTCGCCGGCGAGGCCAAAAAAGTCCGTCTCAGTAGGAGGGCGAAGTAATCGGGAGGGCGAGGCACTCTCCGTTGTGGGGTGGTCTCCCGACCGCCCCATTGCGAAGACCGCAGGTCTCCAGATTCACCAGATTTCCGGGAGACCTTCGGTCGACCGAGTGGGCGGGTCAGGAGACCCGCCCACAGCATGCCAAGCGACGATCGCGCAGGGCGAGGTCACGTGTGAGGCATGATTGCGTCGCGAGTGGACGAACTAATCCGTCTTGCCCAGCACTGGCTAAGCCAGTGGCACCCTCAGGTCACACGAGCCCCCCCAAGACTCACGTCTCAAGCCTATCAATCCAAATTGCCAAAGAACGGACGCACTCTACAGCATCTAACCCGAAACGTAAGTGAGGGACACGACGGACCTGGCTACCATTCCCGTGCATGTCAGGAGCAGCCTCTCAACGGTCACTATTGATCGGTTGGAGACCTGTTTGGTTGTGTCCCTCGCTGACGCTTCGGGTTAATTGTCATTCTGAACGTCACGCTACCACACCTGCCGGGTTCAAAACAAACAAACTTTCTTGGGCACTCGAACTCATGCCTTAATTTCGCCCGGTCAACGACGCCATCTTGTGAAAGGTGCTTGAGACCTTATGCTCGTGGGAGAAGCGAGGGACCCTGCTCGCCATTTCAAGCGGTCGCTCAACGTTTTCAAATGTGTTGAACAAAACGGGAACAAAGATGGCAGACTTTGAAACACTCCATTGGCAAGGTGACGGCGACCTCGACATTACCGGCCGATTGGTGTTGATCGATCAAACCCGGCTCCCGGGCGAATTGATCGAAATCGAGCTGACCGATGTGGAAGCTGTTTGGGAGGCGATTCGTGTGCTGCGAGTTCGGGGTGCTCCGGCGATTGGTGTCGCCGCCGCCTACGGTGTTTGCGTCGGCATTCAGACCGTGCCCCAGGCTGATGAAGATGCCCTGTTCGCTCGCATCTCCGAAGTCTGTGACTACCTGGCGACGAGCCGTCCCACGGCGGTGAATCTGTTTTGGGCTCTCGATCGCATGCGCAGCACCGCTGCTGCTATGAGGGGGAAAGAGTCCCCTACCGGAATCGCCACTGGCTTGTTGGCCGAGGCGATCGCCATTCATGAAGAGGACCGCCAGATGTGCGCCGCGATCGGTCGCTTCGGCGCGGATCTCCTTCCCGACGATTGCGGAGTCCTCACTCACTGCAACGCCGGAGCCTTGGCTACCGGTGGAAGCGGTACCGCACTCTCCGTTTTTTATGCCGCTCACGAGGCGGGCAAGAAGCTCCACGTCTACTGCGACGAAACGCGACCGCTGTTGCAAGGTGCCCGGCTAAGCGCCTGGGAGCTTAAGCAACGGGGGCTCGATGTGACACTAATCTGCGATTCGATGGCGGCCCAAGTGATGCGAGAAGATCGGGTGCAGGCGATCGTCACCGGGGCCGATCGAATCGCCGCCAACGGCGACGCGGCCAACAAGATCGGCACCTATCAAGTTGCCCTGGCGGCGGCGGCCCACGATATTCCGTTCTATGTCGCAGCCCCCAGTAGCACGTTCGACCTGTCGCTCTCAAGCGGCGAGGAGATCCCGATCGAAGAACGTGACCCGGCCGAGATCACCGCCGGCTTCGGCCCGTCTACCGCTCCGGACGGAATCGGCGTTTACAACCCAGCGTTCGATGTCACGCCAGCGGAGCTAATCAAGGCGATCATCTGCGAACGAGGCGTGATCGAACCGGTCACGGCGGAAAACGTGGCCGAGATGCTGGGGTAAGGGAGAGTCGATCGGCACTTCTTGTTAATTCGACAGGATGAACGGGAAGGGACAAGGATGAGGTAGGTACACAAAGTGTTTGGTGAATTTGCGGCGAATCGGGTAGACTGGGCGTCGGGCACTTGGATTCTGTACCACACATAACACTTGTACGAGGCAGGCACAGCGTTATGAAGGGCTCCATATTTCTGTTGGCAGTTGGGCTACTGTTGCCGCTGGGAACGCCAGGCGGCGCAATCGCGGACGAAGATTTACCCGAGGGTGCGGTTACGCGCTTTGGCAGCACTCACTTGCGTATTGCTCGCAGTGCTGACTCGCTGGCTTTTTCGCCCGATGGGAAGCTTCTCGCCTGCGCCGGTTTCGATGGCAGTATTTATGTTTGGGAGGCGGCCACAGGCCGATTGCTTCATCGGTCGGTGACTGACAAGCATCCCGAAGTAATATTTTCCTCAGACGGTAAGAGTCTTGTCTCTGTTACTCGCAAGAGGGCGGTGGCTTGGAGCGTTCCCAGGTTCAACCCGATTGAGACGATGGGCGAGCAATTGTCTCAACATGATCTGGCGGCTGAGATTGCGCTAGCCCGCGGCCGCTCAATTTACGCCATCGTTGAACGTAAGGACGAGACGTTCAAAAATCGAGGGATGAATACGATGGTTGTGCGTGATGCGCGAGGTCATGATGAACTCATGAAGGTTCCCTATCACGGGTACTCCGTATACGGAGACATCACGCCAGATAATAGGTTTGTTGTTTTTCCGTTTCGCAAGGGGCCTGATGGCAAGGTCGTCGATCGCAAGCAATGGAAATACTCCGTTCAGGTTTGGAACGTTAACGACAAGAAGTTGCAATTCGAGGTGCCGTGGCAGAATGTATCATTTGGTCAGTTCGCGATTACTTCGGATGGAAAACGCTTGTTCGCAACGGATGGCAATGGCGGGCTACGCCAGTGGAATCTAACGACCGGTAACGAAGGTGCCAGGCTTGTCGAGAAAGGAAAGAAAGTCGGATTTATAGCGCTTTCGAACGATGACCGAAGGCTGGTGATTGGTCACGTTGATGGCCTGCGAATTATCGATCTTGCCGCGGATAAAGTTCTTGCTGAAATAGACGCTGCCACCGGGGCAACCTGTGGGGCGCTCTCCCATGACGGCCAGTCCGTTGCGGTCGGCGGATTGGGTGGGACGGTCCACATCTTCGATGCGCAGAGTGGCAAGGAGTTGTTGCCGCACACTGGCTTGGAATCCCCAATACACTCGATCGCGATCTCGCGCGACAGCCGATTCGTGATGACCCACCCGGGGCAGGTGTGGGATCTGCGCTCCAAGAAGATGGTGCATGGCGGCGATCGATCCATGAACGCGTACAACATCACCTCAGGGCCTGGCACTAGGGAGTTCGTATTCTCGTTCGGTTTCGACCATCGAGTTGTCAGTCACGGAGATTCCCAGTGGCAAGAGACGCCTGCAGTTTTTTCTGTTCCGCGCAAGGGTTGCTTTGCATTCTCGGCCGACGGCAAGGAATATGCGCTGGGACACGAGGGGATCGAGATCTTCGGATGGGGCGATAAAAAACCCCGAGTCACCATCGCTAAGGAAGCGACCGGCGAAGTTAACAGCTTGGCGTTTTCTGGGGACGCAGCGCGTATTGCGTCCTGTGGCCAGATGAGAGGAGTCCGAGTTTGGGATACCAAGAGCGGAGAGCTAGTGCGCATTGTCGACACAGGCCGGAGAATGCAATCCAAGAAACTCGCCTTCATCGGCGAGGACCAATTTCTGATCGCATTCGATGGTACGGGAATCGGGCATGACGTGAAGCAGAAGACGCTTACTGCTTGGCGCCTCGGCAATGGTAAGAAGTATGGCACATTTCCTCTGCCGTTTGGGACGACATCGTTCGATCTGTCTGTCGACGGGAAGTCGCTAGTTACGGGTAACTACGACGGCACGTTCGTCTTGTGGAGCCTTGAGGACATGCTCATCGAGACCGAGCAATAGGTGGGCTGTCATCATTGGACGCGAGCGAGAACTTTTGGCGTCGCCACGTGAGCCTCACGCCGCCTGGCGTTGAACGGACTGCAAGAACGCCTCTTTACTCTCCGGATTGGCGAGTGACAGGTCGTGCGGGAATTCGCCGAGCGGCACCGTGTGAATGATCGTCGGTGGGTTGTCGGTGCGGAAGTAGCACGTCTTGCAGGGCTCGGCTCCTTCGTTCTCAAGGAAGTGGAGTCGCTTGGCGGCCGATTCTTGAGACTTCCAGACCGATCGGAAGGGCACCTCAGAAATGTCGCCAAACATGTCGCTCTCATCCTTCGCGTAGCTGCAGAACGCCACCTGTCCGTCGGAGTTGAGTGTGGGGGCGTAGAGTGGCTTTCCGCAACGTAGCGGTCCATCGTTCATGGCGATCCGCGAGTTCGAGTCGGGAGTGCCATCGCCTTCGTACGCAAAGCGAGCAAGGTCCTTGCTGACTGGGGCCAACTCGTTGTCAAGGTCCCGGCCACGATAGTCGTAAGGACGAAGCGTCTTCACCGTAAAGGAGTCGGCTCCCAGGTCTTCGGCCATGTGCAAAAGCTGCGGCATGTCGTGTTCGGTGTACTTCGTGGCCAGGGTGCGAAACTCAATCACCGGGTACGGCGAGTTCTGGCGTTCTTTGGCTGCCTTCAGTCGGCGGATTGTGTCCTGGACGTCGGTCAATTTTCCGCCAACCCGATAGGTGCTGTATGTTTCCTGGGTTGCTCCATCGACGCAGACAATCACGACGTCCGGCCGGGCGGCCACTAGTCGGTCGATTTCTTCTTCCGAGTTGCGAATGGTGGCGTTGGTACTGATCACCGTCTTGATACCGCTCTTTCTGGCGTGGGCGATCATCTGGGCGATGTTGGGGTGCAGTAGCGGTTCGCCCCAGTCCCAGAACAGCATGAACATCAACGACCCGCGAAGTTCGTCGGTCACGCGGCGAAATACGTCAAAGTCGAGATGTTCGCCTTTGCGCCCCAGGGCTTTGGTGCCTGTCGGGCAGCCGGGGCATTGCAAATTGCAGAGGGTTGTAACGCCGACATGCAGGATGTGCGGTAGCGCAATCTCACGACGATGCAGCAGCCGTTTGTTGACATGCTGCAAGGCAAGGTTGTGACGCTTGCGCATCGTCAACGGGCAGTGGAAGAGCACGCCTTCCTGTTGGATCGGGAACGTCTTTTTCTTCATCAAGGCCTTTAGCTGCGCGCCGTAATCTTTGGCGAAGGAAGCCCCGTAACGCTTGGCGAAGGAAGCCCCGTAACGCTTGGCGAAGGAAGCCCCGTAACGCTTGGCGAAGGAAGAGAGTTTGGACATTCGTATTTCCCACGTAGAACGTGATGCGTCTTTGTTTTCTAGGAAGCGTTTCGCCACGGCCAGTTGCGCCGCGGAGCCACCTCGCACTTGGTGTGACAGCCTTCGGTGACGAGGGACCAAAACTTGTCGTTCGCTTCGCGGCTTGCTTGCAGCGGATTGGGCCACGACATGGCGCCGACGCGATCGCTGGCCAGTACCTTGCAGCCACAGGCCAACGCTTCGACCGCGATACGGCCAAAGGCGTGCAACATAACCGGATCGACGACCACGGCCTGATACTGGTTGTAGAGGGCCGGCATTTTCTTGTGTGGGATGCTCAAGTAGTCGACCGTCTCCGGTTCGTAGCCGTGATCACGGGCCCGCTGTTCGGCCGAATCGGCGACGCGAATTTCGTCCCCGAGCACGAGCGCCTTGGCGATTCTTTTTTCCGCCGGTACGGTGGCGCGAAAACGATCGAAGTCGATCGGCGCGGCGATGACGTGCTGTGGAGTTCGCACGTCGATCAGTTGATTAATTGCCTGTTGGTGGACGGGAGACAGAAACTGCACGGCGCTGCAGGTGTTGTAGAGAAGCTCGTTGGCGTCGCGCATGGTCGATGTGCAGTCGCACGCGGTCTTGCGGAGACTCTGTCCAATCAGGCAGCGGCCGTCACGGTAGGTGCAGGGATGGACGTCGCGTTCGCTGCGAAGGGAGAAGCCCAAATAGGTGCTCAGTTGCGCCGCCCAATGAATGACGGGGGTTAGTTCTGCTTCGGCACCCAACCCTCCATGGGGGCGGAGATTGCCCAACACCACGCCATCGTAGCGATCGAGATCAACCTGTTCATCGGGTTCGACCATGTCCACGCGAACCGAATGAGGCGCACCCTGGATGTGATGGCACAGACTCAACTCTGCGCCACCTGGGCGACCCTTGGGAACGGTATGGACGAATAGCACTCGGAGCATGGTCTTCCTGATGCCAGTCGCGGTGGGATTCTAGACAGAACGGTTGGATTCTAGACGAGGAAGAATGTCAAAAAATCTCGATCGATGATAGGTCAATGCGAGCCCAGGTATCGGGGGTAAAGTGGGGTGATTGCCGGATGGTCCGGACAGAAAAGGGGACTATTGCTAGAAACCGTTGTACCGGTATCGACGGTCCAAAAACGCGTGAAAAAAATTGACATCACTGAGCAAATGACACTAGAATCACGGCGCTTGATAGCCGCCATCGCTTGTCGGGCTGCCGTGCTTATGGTTGCCCGTGCTTGAGGGAACGATGTCGGCCCGGTTCGTTGTCAAACAGACTCGCGTTCGTCGCGTGGCATGTAACGAAGTAAACATGGAACGAAGGAAAGGGAGCGTCATGATCGTTCGCAGGATGTTAACGGGACTCGCTTTGTTGGCTTTAGCGCCTAACGCGTGGGCCGCTTTGACTCTCGATATCACGTTCGATGACAGCAATCAGGGCGTTTGGAGCCAGCTGCAAAAAGACGTGGTGCTACAGGCAGCGGCCGAATGGGAAGCGGGATTTGCTGCCTACGACTTGGACACCACCATTTCCTTTGGCATGGACTTTCGTAATGAAGGTGGCGCGGCCGCGGTCACCTACGGTTGGGTTTGGGGTGGAGTTCCGGGGCCTGGCGAAGACACACGTCCCTGGCTTGGCACGGGGCATTTCATGGGCGTTCACCCCACGGCTCTGTGGTGGGACCCGACTCCGGCAACCGATGGCGATGTGCCGGGCGGTTCGTACGACGCGCTGACCGTTATCCGCCACGAACTTGGGCATCTGTTGGGATTCACCGGCGGTCTGTACTTCGACGATTGGGGTGGTCCCCAGTTTCGGGATGTCTGGCAAGACGCGATTGTGGGAGGCGTCTTCGATCCGGGCGGGCTCAACGTCAGCATGACCGGCGCAAATAACGAACACACCAACGGCGCCGGTTTAATGGACACGTTCATCTTTCCCGGACAGCGATTCGACATCGATCTGACGATGGACATGATCGCGCACGCCTATGATTTGCAGCTGCTCCCCACCTGTGCGATTGGCGATGCCGACTGCGACGGTTACGTTTCGAACCTGGAAGACATCCAAGCGGCGTTCACCAACTTCACCGGTCCTGGTACCACGAATTGGACGACGCCGAAGACGCGCGCCGAAGGTGACGTTCACGGAGACGGCACCGGGGCGACGACGGATCCTGCCGGACACGATGAGGACGTCGACAACTTGGACATCCAGGCGATGTTCACCAACTTCAATCCGGCGCCGGATGCGGCTGGTGACGTGCTGGGTGCTGCCGGCGATGGCGATCCGGCGATTCCGGATTTGATCTACGACCCAGCCACCGGTGAAGTTGTCATCGACTGGGAAGGTAACACGCTGATCTCGTACGTGCTCAAGAACGCTACGAACAGCTTCATTCCCGGCAACCACAGCACGATCCTCTTGGGTTCGTTTCCGACCGCGACAAGTAACGAACTTTCTGAGTCAACGTCGTTTGCCGAGCCGGGCGTGACGACGCGCAGCATGGGCAACGTCTTTCCGACTGGCTTAGACTTGGCGGGGCTGCAGAGCATGCTGACGGTCAACTCGATCATCCTATCGCTCGGCGGTCCGCAGATTCCGTTCGACTTGGTCGTCACAGGGCCACCAGTTCCTGAGCCAAGTACTTGGGCTCTGGCTGCGATCGCGATCTTGGGATTGGGACTGATGGCCCGCTGGCGGCGCTAGTCGCGCACGACTCCTAGGTCAACAGTCGCGCACGACAGCTAGGTCAACGGTAAGACGCGACCATCGCTAACTGGGAAAGGACGCCCCAGCGGATCGTGGATTTCGGCCCGAGGAGAGATGCCCAGGGCCTGGAAGATGGTTGCGTGAACATCGGCCGGAGTGCAGGCGTCGCTCGCTGGAAAGGCACCACGCTGATCGCTGCTGCCGTAGACTCTACCACCGCGAATGCCACCACCGGCAAGAAAAACGGAATAGACGTTGGGGTAGTGATCGCGACCCGCCTCGGGGTTGATCTTGGGCGTGCGGCCAAAGTCGGTCAGCATCACGACCAGCGTTTCATCGAGCGTTCCTCGCTCGAACAGATCGGTAAGCAAAGCGGGTGCGGCCTGATCGAAAACTGGCAGCATTCGGTTCTTCAATCGTTTGAAGTTTTGGCTATGCGTGTCCCAATGGTCTCCCACCGATCCGTTTAGATCGCCGGCAGCACAACAGACAGTCACGATCGGAACGCCTGCCTCCGTCAGACGGCGAGCCAGCAACAGGCTCTGGCCGCAGATGTGGTCGCCGTACGAGGCGCGGACCTTCGCATCTTCACGCTCCAGGTCGTAGGCTTGTCGTACTACCGGGGTTAGCAGCATGTCGGAGGCCAATTGACGGAAGTGCTCGTAATCGGCGAAGTCGTTCTGGCCGCCGATCGGCCGTTCCAACGACTGGAGCAGCTTGCGTCGCGCACCGAGTCGATCGGCGTCAATCTTTTCGGAGAGATCCAACACGGCGGAACCGAGGTCCTGCGATACGCCCCCGAACTCCCGGCCAACGGGCGTCCGCATGACGATCGGATCGGAGCCCAGCCCCAGCCAGCCTCCGTATTCGCCCGCCTGTAGCGTCTGGTTGTCGACCAGGGGATAGGGCAGTCGAACGCTCTTCGGCAGGCCCTTGGGGGCAGTGCGGAACTTACCCAGCATGGCCGGCAGCGACGGCCAGTCTTTGCGTGAAGGTGGCAGGTTGGTGGCCGTGGTCGACTCTGGGGGAGCGTGGCCGGTGAGGTTCCAGTACATGCCCTTGCCGTGGGCCGACGACTCGTGATGGATCGAACGAATCACGGCCAGCTTGTCCATCTGCGCGGCGAGGCGGGGAATGTGTTCGCCCACAATGATCCCCGGCACCTTGGTACGGATCGTACTAAATTCGCCACGTATCTCAGCCGGCGCATTCGGCTTGGGGTCGAACGTCTCGTGGTGACTCATGCCACCCCAGCAATAGAGAATGATGCAGGACTTGGCTTTTCCTGAAGACGGGGCGCCAGAAGAATGCGGGCTGGCGGCAGTGCTGGAACGTGCCTGGAGTGAGAGAAAGGCGGGAAGCGAATAGCCCAATGCGCCCAAGCTGGTAGAGAGCATCTGGCGACGAGTCGGGCGTTGGCAGCGATCGGCATTCTGACGCGACATCGGAGACCCGTGTGAATTCTTGGCTGGGCTGATCCGCTGGTGGAAATTATAGCCGATGTTGACGCATGGACGAATATCTCGGTGTCCGCGGCAACTGATTTTTCTGCGGCTGCCGCGTGCCATTGCTATGGCGCATCGTTGTTGCCGCCCCGGGCGGGCTGTAGGCCCTTAATTACGGTCACCACCGGGAAGAAAAATGCTTGACGGCCCCCTTCACGTACTGGAGAATCCAGTTGGATGGTTCAGTTCGACTACGCAAACTCAGCCCTAGAGAAATCGACGGTGTTGAGCACGCTTTTGGCACATGTCGTTTCCTAAGGCATTCCAAGGTGGAGGGTGTTGTCATGTCACGCGTCCGCTTCAAAGTCGGCGCCTTCATTTTCCCGCTGCTTGCGATGCTCACTTCTCACGCAATGGCTGTGGTGATTTACCAGGAGTCGATCCATGGGGACCTCCCCAACATGCCGGTCCCATTCGATCCCGAAGCGTTTCCGGAAATCGTATTGCCCGAGGGTGAGAGCCAAGTGGAGGGCGGGATCCTACTGCCCGGCGAGCCGGACGACACGGAGGATTGGGTTGAGATCATCGTACCTGCCGGGACAAAGTTACCCAAATTTGAATTCATCATTCCGTCATCGAGTGTCTCGCTACCAAGTATCGACTTGGTAATTTATGACTTGGCCCGCGAAACTCTTGACTTGAAGTGGACCGGCGACGTGACTGGAGTCGGGAATCCGACGAAGCCGTTAGAAACCCCGTCTGAGAATGGCGATCCTCCTCTTGGCGACCTGGGGCCCGGCATCTATGGCATACGGATGAAGGCGTTCGACGATCCACCCTACATCATTACCTTTGATCTGGTGGCCGTGCCGGAACCGTCGACTTACGTCATGGCTCTGTTTGGCCTGTTGGGTCTGCTGGCTTACAGGCGGCTTTGCTGAGTCGATCACAAATTAGAAATCATAAGAAGCCCTGCCAGAAATGGTGGGGCTTTTTTGTGAGCGGAGGCCCGAACGCGGCTCGATGATCTGGCGGTTCGAGCGGCTCGTAATCGACGAGCCGCCAGCGGCAAAGATCCCAAAAAAAGTACGCCCGGTAGGACTCGAACCTACAACCAACAAATTATGAGTTTGCTGCTCTAACCGATTGAGCTACGGGCGCTCATGAAGAAGGATGCCTTTGCAAGAAAGGCGGGTGTCTGGCAGTTGGAGTCGGAAGAGACACGGCCACCAGGTGCGTGAATTATCGGCGGCCAGACGCTTTCTATCAAGTTGCCCTGCGGCTCTGGTGCCTGTCCGACGAAGTCGCCCTCCCTTTTGTTTGCCCCTTCCTTTAGCTTGCCTGTTCGCCCGCGGTGGTCAGCTTGGCGAGCATCCGCTCGAGTCGTTCCATCGGCAGGCCGACCACGTTGGAGCCGCTTCCTTCGACCAGGTGGATCCAGCCTGGGCGATCCTGAAAACCGAGCGCCGCCGCTTTCCCTTCCCAAAGACCCGTATCGAGATACTCTTCCAGTTCGTCTCCTTCCAGCGGTGTCATGCGGAGCGTGGTGATGTCGACCTCGACCAGCGGATCGGCGTCGCCATCATCAAGCGGCCAGACGCACAGCCCGCTATAAATGCGGTGTTTGGTTCCCGACAGTGCCGAGAGCATATCGCGGGCGTCGTCGCGATCGACCGGCTTGCCGAGGATTCGGCCGCCAACTTCGCCGACCGTGTCGCAGCCGATGACCACCTGCGGAATGTCGCCAGCGGCGGGGATGCGGCCCTCGTGCTTCAGGCGGGCCACTACCTCGGCCGCCTTCTGCGTGGCCAGTCGCGTGACAAACTCGGCCGGCCCACAATTAGAACAGAGAGCGCTCGGCTCCTCGAAGTTCGAGGGAATGACCTCAAAATTGTAGCCGGCCTCTTCGAGTAGCAGGCGGCGGCGGGGGGACTGACTGGCCAGGATGATTTTGACGGCGGGGTGTGACATGCGAGCAAGTTCAGATTCTCTGGCGGCGGAACGAGGAGCGTCGCTTGTGCGACGCGGATGTTCTTTCGGTTCCCTCGCTGACGCTTCGGGCTATGAAGCACTTGTGCGGGCGGGGATGAACTATGAAGAGATACCCTTCATAATCGAGGCTTCCATCCTACGGCCGACGATTCAGCCCTGCAATCCGCCGCTCAAAGTACTGCAATGCGACCTCCCTTCGACATCCTGCTGGAAGACAACCACGTGCTGGTGATCAACAAGCCGGTGGGGTTGCCGACGATGGGCGTGGCCGACGATCGCGATACGGCACTCACGCTGGCCAAAGAGTACATCGCCAAGAAATACAACAAGCCGGGCAACGTCTACTTGGGCATTGTCAGCCGGCTCGACGCACCGACCTCGGGGGCGCTGTTAATTGCTCGGACCTCGAAGGCGGCTAACCGACTGACGGCCCAATTTCGCGACGGCAGCGTGACGAAGCAGTATTGGGCGCTCGTCGAGGGGGAAACGCCCGTGGGACCGATTTTGCTGCGTGACTTTATGCGCAAGGACGAACGGCACCGGCGAATGCATATTGCCAATGCCTCGAGTCCGGGGGCCCAAGAGGCTCGGCTGAGCTACAAGCGTTTGGCCATGGTTCGCAACGCCTCGCTACTGGAGGTGGAACTCGATACCGGTCGGAAGCACCAGATTCGCGTGCAGTTGAGTAGCGAAGATCATCCGATCTTGGGCGATCGGAAGTATGGTGCGACGCGGGCGTTTCCGCCTCGCTCCGCAGCCAACAAGCGAGACCGTGATGTGGGCATCGCTTTGCATTCCCGGCGACTGGTGTTCGAGCACCCAGTGCGCCGCGAGCCGGTGGAGATCGTGGCGCCGCTGCCGGCCACCTGGCTCGATTTTGGCGTTCGTGATGAGTAGATATCGGCGGATGCAAGCTCTTTCTGCCCCCGATGAGTCGCATTGCTTGGCGCACAGCAGGCAGGCCGTTTACCCTGGATAGGTATGAGTCGGGCGAGTGCATTCGACCGATACCGCCACGAGGGATACGACGAAAGAGATACGACGACAGAGGCCAGTTCGATGTCGGAAACGACACCCGTCAAGTTGCGTGATGCGGCGATTGCCAGCGAGTTGGTAACCGTCAACGAGATGGAGCAGTGTCTCGCTGCTCTGGCCAAGGTACGCGCCGAGCATGGCTGGAGTGAGGCGGAGGCAGGCGACGATCAACTGGCCGATCAACTAATCGAGAAGCGGCTGGTCACACCTTGGCAGATCGAGCAGCTCAAGAAGGGGCGAACTCGATTTACGCTGGGGCCTTACCGCATTGTGGATGCCATTGCCGTGGGTGGAATGGGGCAGGTCTTCAAGGGCGAGCACGCGATGATGGGGCGCACCGTAGCGGTCAAGGTGCTTCCCAAAGACAAGACGACGCCCGAGTCGATCGAGAGTTTTGAACATGAAGTCCGTGCTCAAGCGCGGCTCGATCATCCCAACTTGGTTCGCGCCTACGATGCTGGTCACGACGGAGACGTTTATTACCTGGTGACAGAATACGTGCCGGGTAGCGATCTGCGACGGTTGGTGCGACAGATGGGCCGACTTAGCCAACGCGACGCGGCCACGATTCTTTCGCAGGTGGCCAGCGGGTTGCAGCACGTCCATGAAATGGGGCTCGTGCATCGAGATACGAAGCCGGGAAACGTGCTAGTGACGAAGGAAGGCCGAGCCAAGCTGTCCGACTTGGGGCTGGCTGGTTTTCTGGTGGGCGAGTGGGAAGAAAACGATCCGCGGGCAGGCAAGATCGTCGGCACGGCGGACTACCTTGCTCCGGAACAGATTATTTCGCCACACGATGTCTCTCCGAGCTGCGACATTTATGGGCTGGGTTGCACGATGTACTACGCGGTGACCGGCAAGGTTCCGTTTCCAGGTGGTACGAATAAAGAAAAGTGTCATCGCCATTGCAACGAGGTTCCGCTCAACCCGCGACGGTTCCACCCTGATCTGTCTCCGGAGTTCGTGGAAGTGATGGCGGACATGTTGGAGAAGGATCCCAAAAAGCGAATCTCTTCGGCCGGTGAAGTGGTGTGGCGATTGTCGCCATGGATCGACGAGGGGGCGTATGGCACAGACAATCCCGACGATGATCGCTGGGCGGAAATCGAGCTGGCAAAATTGGAGTCGTCGCAATCGTCGGCCTACACCCCAGAGGATCTCTCGGAGCTGATCGAGAACGCCGAGCAGCCACTTACGCTGGCCCCACGGCAGGGTGATTCGCAGAGCACGGAGCAGATTGTGGCGGCGGCTCAGGAAACAGCCGCGCTCGAGGCGGCCGGCCTTTTGCCACCGGCATTGCCGCCGGAGTTTGTCACGACGCGGCCAGCCGAGCGGGAGCGATCTTTCTCGATGGGGCAAGTCCTGGCGATCGTGGCGGTTGCTACGGCCCTAACGGCGCTGGTCACCGGGACGCTCGTCGCGCTGTTGTTGTAGTCACGCCGGCTCTTGATCTCACTGCCTGGCGGATTTCCGTCTTTTCTGTTGGAACCAGGGTGCCTGTTGGGCCGATACAGAGGGAACGTTGCTTTTGCTTGGGGCGAACTTTGGGCCACTTGGTGGTGTCAAACCAAAGCCGTCTTGTCCGGCGAACGTGTCTCATTGACAACGCCCGGGCCAGTATTTAGCATGTGCAACTTGCGCTCCTTTGGGGTGCGGCGGACAGGTAGCTCAGTTGGTAGAGCACTGGACTGAAAATCCAGGTGTCGGGGGTTCGACCCCCCCCCTGTCCACTCAAGAGCCCGTTGGTGTGGGATTTATCCCTCCAGCGGGTTTTTTTGTGCGCGGGGACCGCCCCGGTGGCAGATTTGCTCTCGAGGGCGGATTTACTCCGCCGCGACACCTTCCTCCGCCGGCTGGGGCATCGGCAGAGGATCGAGGCCCAGGCTCGATTCAACCGCTTCGGCCATTTGGCAGAATCGTCCTAGGATCCTTGCACGGACCATATTCGCGGAGTCGACCAGGCTGTCGGCTGCTGAGTGGACCTGGCCGGGGTCTTCGCGGTGGGGGGGCGTCTTCAAGGCGAACTCACCGATTGAGATGGTGCTCTTCGCGTGGTCGAACGGATAGCGGATGCTGGGGAGCGTGTCCCGCATCGGCATTGCCAGATCGTAGACGATTCGCACCTGTGCGAGCGCGATACCGGCCAGCTCTTCGTTGTCGCGGGCTTCAGACAATTGGCTGAACAGAGCCGCCATCACATTGTTCTCTCGAGCCAGGCCAACGAGTTGTGGAATGTCGTTGTTGAGTCGCCTGCAGATCGGCAATAGTTTGTCGCATTCCTCACGCCACGCCGGTGCTTCTTCAAGCGACTCGGCAATCTCATCCGTGTGCAGCAAGGCAAGCGAAGCGTGCAACCTCTTACCGAGAATCTTTTCGAAAGCGGCGAACTCAGGAACAATGGCTCCTTCATCCTCAACGCTCGCTTCGTCAAAGCGGCGGCAGATTTCCTGGTAGCTCGCCGCATCGGTGAGGATTTGATTGCGTAGTTCAAGCAATTCATCCGCCGTGCCATCGACATCCTTGGTCGCTTCGATATACCAGCTGGGAAAGGCGACGGGGCGATCGAGTCGGTAGGTTCCCTGAAAGCAGCGATGCAATGCTTCAAAAGTGTCCTGCTGTTCGTTCTGTCTCGTCAGCAACTCTTCGACCGGATGGACTTCGTCGCGACTCAACTTTCCATCAAATACTTCTTGGTAGAAGTGCCACGTCGCCTCGCGACTGGTGGCGTCAAAATCGCGGAAGACGATCGTGGCCGGATCGGTCCTTCGGAAAATGCCCGGGGCGTTCTCCTTCTTCGCGGCTGCAATTCGCTCCCGAGTGCAAGGATGCGAGTCGAGCCAGCCGGTTTCTGATTCGTTGATCAACTCGTCGATGCTGCCGATCGCCTCGGACGAGAACTGCTGCACGTTGTGTATGACGAGTTGTGGAAGATTGTCCACGAGCCGACCTTCGCGGTAAAAATCGCTCAGGTCGGCGTGTGCCTTTTGATCGGCGAAGGTAAGCGCCATGAGCTTCTTCGAGGTCGACTCGTTCACATCACTGCCGGCGAACTGGGCCTGGTAACGGTCTGCGTCGAACTCCATCTGTCGCAGCAGGTAACCGCTCACGACTTGGCCAATGAGCATGAGAACCCAGAGGATCTTACGGGTTAGCCAGACGAACAGCCTAGCGAGGTACAGGACCCAGCCGATGCGGATGTCCCATTCTCCCGACATCTCGACCAGGATGTCATCCCAGCGGTCGCGTTCGTAGACCACGCGTTGAAACCAGTGGCTGATGGAGCGAATGATGTAGGTCAGTCGCATCCCGGCACCCTGGCTGAAGTGGCCGAACTCATGCGCCAGGACGCCGGCGAACTCGCGCAGGTTGAGTCCCGCGACCAGCGGCAGCCCGATCGTGAGCACCAGGTCACGACCAAACATGCTGAGCATGCCGCGGCGAAAACTGGCCGAGGCGTTGACTTGCCCATCGATGTCGATCCGTTTTGGCTTGGGGGATCCGACGGCGTCGCAAATGAATTCCGCCAGCGCGAAGACGAGCGGTTCGTCCTTACGCGAGAGTGACTTGTTCTTTCCACCGCGAGATGGGCGGGAGAACAGCGGCTTGAACATGAAGACGACCAGGATGACGCCAATAATCATTGGTGCCAGATAGGCGATGGCTGACAAGATGACTGCTCGCCCCCGTCCTGCCCCGATCATGGCGGTGTGATGGACGGTATGGTAATAGACGCCGTAGCCGACCAGGGCAATGATGCCGAGATAAAGGATCGGCAGCAGGATCATGACGATCGCCACGACCAGGGCTGCCAATCGATAGGTGATCGGAGTCTTGAACGGTTCAATCTGCCCACGAAAGGCAGCCAGGATTTCTCGCGATATTTCTGCTCGATCATTCGGCGTGGCTGGACGCGAACCGTTGACCGGTCGCACGGATTCTTTCATGACGGGGGCCCCTGGTGAGAATTAGCGAGCGGCTTTGGCACGTCGGAATGGCCTGCCAATCGCTCGCTACCAAGATAGGCGTTTCATGAGGACAATGCGACAGCATCGAGATATTCTTGCCGGTTTTTCTCATCGCCCGGGGCGATTCGAACGGGGCGAACGACCAATAGGTCGCCACCTGCTATACTGGCGTCTTCGTACTCGGGGCAATTTCTGAAATGCAGATGCGCGATTGAAGGGGGCCTTCTATGGAGTCGTCGGTGGTTTGCAGTTGCTCTACGCGAACGGGGAACCTGGGCGTTGGTCGTGCGGTCGCCGTGCCCATTCCCGCGAACCTAGCCCTCGCGATCATGGTTGCCTTGTTTGTTCTGTTGGGGGTCGCGATTGCGCCACTCAATATTGCCGCTGCTGCCGATGAGCCTGTCAAACAAGAAACGGCCGAGCGTGCTGCCCAGCTCTTTAAGGCGGCAGAAGATCTGCTCGCCGAGAAGAAGTTCTCCGATGCCGATACCGTTGCCTCGGCGTTGATCGACTTGATGCCGGCCGACGCGCGGGGCTACTACTTGCTCGCACGTGCGCGTCACGGAAATGGCGCTCAGCACTCGGCGCTCATCGAATACGATTCCGCGATTCGGCTGGATGAGAATCTGCTAGGAGTCTATGGCAATCGTGGCTGGTGTCTGGTGGAGTCCGGTTATCTTAAGGAAGCGGTTCCCGATTTGGAGCGCGCTATTGTCCAACAGCCGGGCCGGGGCAGGAGTTACCTCGATCGCGGCCGCATTCGTTATCTGCAAGGTCAGTTCGACGCCGGTCGCGCGGACATCGATCGAGCTGCCTCGCTCGACGCGACAGACGCTGAAACGCAGCTCGTCCAGGCACTACTTCTGCAGATGCATGGCAAGACCGAGGAGGCCCTGGCGGCGTTTCGCAAAGTTGCCGCGATGGAACCGCATATGGAGCGGGATCAGGCCGCGGCTCACATTTTCTTTTTACGGGTTGCTGCTGGCGAGCGTGATGCCGCGATTCCAGAATTGCAGGCACACTTTGGCCCGCGAGACGTCGGGGTGCGTAAGAATTGCTACGTGGTTGTCGCGGCCTACTTGTTGGGGACGATCAAAGAGGAAAAGTTTCTTACGCACATGAAGGGCTTCAACCGCCTTAATCGGAATGACTTCAGTTGCCGAGCCTATTTCTATCTCGGGCTGAAGAAGCTTCAGGATGGGGACGAACGCGGGGCCAAGGAGGCGCTCGATGAATGCCACCGGCTGCATGAGTTGAGTCACCACGAGTACCTGTGCGCGACCTATCTGCGGCATCAGCTGCGATACCTGGATGACGAGAAGTTTCGTCGGGGCGTGGCCAAGAAACTGCTCGCCAAGAAACTGACAACGGCGGAAGAGTTTCTCGACCGGGCGATCGCTCTCGATTTGTACAACAAACAGCCGGAGGCGCTGGCCGATTTGGAGCAAGCGATTCGGCTGAAGCCGAATTTCGCCAAGGCGTATCTGTTTCGCGGACGCGTCAAGGCTCATCTGGGCGATCTGACCGACGCCTTGCGCGACTTTGAAAAGGCCGAGGATCTAGGCGAGCGATCTAGCCGGCTGCAGAGCGAACGGGCCTGGGCGTTCCTTAAGCTCAAACTGTACGACAAGGCGATTGTCTCGGCTGACAAAGCTGTCGAAGGCGATCCCAAGTCAGGCCGCGCGTACAACGTCCGCGGCATGATCCGCGAGGCGATGGGAGACCAGACCGCGGCCCTCCGGGAATTTGCCAACGCCATCGAAGCGGACCCCAACTACACCTGGGCCTACAACAATCGCGGGAACCTGCATGGCCGCATGGGCAATCGAACGGAGGCGATTGCGGACTACGACACGGCGATCCAACTTGCGCCCGACGAACCACAGTTCTATAACAATCGAGGTGTCATCCGTTTTCAGCTGGCACAGCTGCCGCGGGCGGCTGCCGACTTCTCGGCCGCAATAGAACGTGATCCTCGCATGGCGGAAGCGTACGCCAACCGAGGAAGCGTGATGATCACGCTGGATCGGCCACGCGAGGCAGTGCTCGATTTGAATCAGGCAATCAAATTGAGTCCAGGCGTCGCTCGCAGTTGGTTCATGCGAGGGCGTGCGAAGGATTCGATGGGCGACTTCCGTGGAGCCTTGGTCGATTACTCCAAGGCGATCGAACTCGATCCGAGCCAGGCGATGTACCACACCAAACGGGGTTGGATTCACATCACCGGCACACGCTACTCCGCGGCGCTGTCCGATTTCACGCGGGCGCTTGAGATTTCGCCGTTCGACCACGAGGCACGCAGCCGTCGTGCGGACATCTACTCGGCGCTTGGCGACAACGACGCGGCCTTGTCTGATCTGAACGTCATGATCAAGAACTGCCCCCGACGTTGCCAGGGGCACTTCGACCGCGGAACGACAAGAATGCTGCTCGACGATTTGCACGGTAGCATCGACGATTTGAGCGTCATGATCGAAAACTATCCCTGGCACACGAATTCGTACATCAGTCGTGCCCATGCCAAGCTCATCATGGAAGACTACGAAGGTGCATATAAGGACCTGACGCAGGCGCTGTCGATGCCGATGAATGGTCAGGCGTATGGCGACTTCATTCCCCCCGAAGCGCTGGCGCATTTCCTGATGGGGCTTTACTACCGGTTGCACGAAAAGGCCTACGGCGAGGCTCTCACTCATTTCGACCGGGCGATTGCCTTGAAGAAGGACTACGTGTGGGCGTTCATCGCCCGGGCTGACGCGCGCGGCGCTCGCAAGGAGTTCAAACTGGCTTTGGCCGATCTCGATGTGGCGGTGCGATACGATGCAACGGTCTCTTATGGTCCGTACCTGCGAGGTAAGGTGAAGGGTTCGCTGGGCGATCACGCGGGCGCCGTCGAGGACTTCACGCTCGCGCTCTCGGCGTCTCCGCAGTGGGGTGAGGCCTACTTTCAGCGTTCGATGGCCAAGGAGCGTCTGGGCGATGCGGAAGCCGCGGCTGCTGACTACGCCCTGGCACTACGTTTCGTGGTCGACAATGACAACACGCGATCGAAGTTCATGCGGCATCGGCTGTCGCGAATCGAAGAAGGAGATAATTCCAGTTTTCAGACCGACTTCGACGAGATCATCGGTAGCAACCCCGACAATCCCTACGAGTTTATGGTTCGTTCGTCCGGGCTGGATCGTGCGTCCTCGATTGAGCAAATGGACCATGCGTCGTTTTACTGGCGCGGCTCCATTCGACATCAGAAGGAGGATTATCGCGACGCGATCGCCGACCTCACGGCGGCGATCGACCGCAAGCCGGACCACGCGCCGTCGTTCGAAGTCCGAGGCAAAGCGAAGTGGGACTTGGGAGACATGAAGGGGGCCATGCTCGACATGAATCGGGCCATTGAGATCGACCCCGAGCGGGCGCAGCCTTACAGGTTGCGAGGGGAGTTTCATCAAAGGCACGGAGATTTGGCAGCCGCGTTGGCTGATTTCGATCGTGCTGCCGAGTTGGACGCCGATACCGCTAGTCCGTTGGTCAGCCGCGGCAACGTGCTCGAGCTACAGGGCAAGCTAGAAGCGGCGTTGGCTAGCTACAATCGTGCTCTAGAGCGTGACAAGACCAACGGCCGGGCTCGCGTCTGCCGTGGGTTGTACTGGTATCGTCGAGGCGAGGGAGCCCGTGCGATTGCCGATCTCGTGGCCGCGACCGAGGGAACCGAGCTTGCCTATGGAGATGTCGCTGCCAACGGGCTGTGGTTGATTCGCGCGAAACAAGGCGACGCATCGGCGGACAAGGAATTGACGACGTGGTTTGAGAATCGCGTCAGCACGCGCGGTTCCAAGTGGCATGCCGCGATGGCCGACTTCTTGTTGGGAAAGACGAATGCCGAGCAGCTGATCGCGACCGCCAAGTCGGAGGATATTCCGCAACGACGCACTCACGAATGCGAGGCGTACTACTGCATCGGCGCCAAGCGACGGGTGGCCGGCAATGAGGCAGGTGCGAAAGCCATGTTCTCTAAGGCGGTTGCTACGCGTGAACACGAGACCTTGGGGTACCTTGCCGCGAAGGCGTTTCTGGCTGAATGAACTCGCACGTGTTGCTTATTCGGTGACGGCGGACTGCCCAAGTTGGTCCCAGCGGACCGCCTGGCCGGACCAGATTCGCTCCTTCAAGGCATTGCAGGCGATGATGTCGTCCACGGGCTTTAGTTCACCGCGCTTCTGCGCTTCGTCGATGCTGAGTCGACCATAATGGACGACAAAACTCGATTGAACACAGACAGACCGCATGCCCCGTTGCCGAACTCTCCAGACGATTTCTTCGTCCCAGCCGTGTTGGCTGAAACGCTCATCAAAGCCATGAACCTCTTTCCACACCTTTCGCGGCATCATGATGCAGAATCCGAAGAGTCCACCATCGGTCGCGTGTACCAGGCGGCAGTCGACAGTTGACCGATCCTTGATCTCTTCAGAGAATCGCACCAGGTCGTCGCCATGGACTCCCTCGCATCGAAATCGAAAAGGCCAGTCCTTCTCGGAATGGAATTTTTTTCCGGGGCCACAGAATTCGATGAATTCGTTGCGGACATCTTGGCAGGGATGCCCCAGTGTCGTTACAGGTCCGGCAATGCCAATTTGCGGATCAGCCTTGAGGGCTCGAAGCATTCGGCCGTCCCAGTCAGGGGATACGATCGTGTCCGCGTCGAACCAGCAGATGTACGGCGCCGAACACTCGCGCGCCAGTCGATTGCGCATGGTCGTGATCGGCTCTTGCTTCTCGGTGTTGTCGAAGACGATCAAATTGTGGTCGACGGTGCTGTATGCTTCGATGCTTCTTTGTAGAGTTGGTAAATATGCCTCGGAGCGGTAAGCCGTAATGATGATGTCGAGTTCTGCCATGATCTTCCCACGCGAGTGTCGACGCCCCGCAAATGCGGTTGAGCGTACCTTGTTATCGGTCCAAGAATGGGACGCGGTCAATTGACGCCGCGTGTTGTCCCCGCTAGTTTCAAATCGGCATGGGGAGCCCACTGTTGAAGTCAGAGAGATCGCCCCAAGAAAAGAAATTCGAGGTCAAGCATAGTACGTTGGCAAATTGGAAACAAGTATGTGGGGGTAGTAATAACACATGTCTGAACAGTCGCCGAAGTACTTTAATTGGCCGCCACCGCGGCCTGTTCCACCATTGCCGCTATCGCAGGCAGCAAGTAAGCGGATGGATGAGTTGGTTCGGACTTACAACCATTTCAAGTCCTTTGAGCTTCTCGCCGCGCTCGTCCGAGAATCTAGAGACGCCGAACATGCGGCCGACATTCAGTGTTACTACCAAGAAGTGGTCTCCTTCTATCACTGGAAGGAACGAATCGATAAGGCGTCCTCGGCCGGGAATCTGAAGCTACACCTGGGAAGCGGCAATCAGCTCATTCAGGGGTGGATCAACTGTGACATCATGATTCATCCGAGCCTGATGTTCCTCTTCTTGCCGCGCGGACTTCGGCGTTTTTCAGGTGAGTCGACCAGCTATGTCTATTGTTCGCATCTTTGGGAGCACATTGACTATCCGTCGGCGGCGTCTCTGCTGGCTGCGGAATGTCACCGTATTCTCGTCCCCGGGGGCGTGTTGAGAATTTGCGTTCCCGGAATTGAGCAGATCATCCAGGCCTATGTCCGAGACGATGAGGCGTTCTTCAAGGAACAAGAGCGACATCATCCAGACTGGTGTCGAACCAAGATGGATCATCTAATGTTCGCCGTTCAGCAGAATGGCGAACACAAGTACGGCTACGACTTTGAAACGATGGAGGCGTTACTGAAGGATGCTGGCTTCAGCCGCGTGATCAACAGCGGGTTTAATCAGAGTGAGTTCCCGGATCTCCGCGTCGACTATCGTCAAATGCAGGATCCCAGCGGCAACGATCTGAGCTTGTGGGTTGATGCCGTCAAGCAGTAGGTGGATGCCTGGCGTGATCGCGATCGCCGGCGACTAACGGTTTCGCCAGTTCAGCGCACGGATGTGATACACGTCTTTGCTGTCGCGACTCTAACGCCGCCGTCGCAATCGGTAGGCGAACATGCCGACGAGGCCGATGGCGGCCATCGCATAGGTCGAAGGTTCTGGAACGGCCGCCGTTTCCACGATTTGAAATCCAGAGATGCCGGTGCGACTGCCTGTTCGCCGGATCAATTCCAGCGTGAAGGAGTTGTCGGTAAGTCCTTCAAACAGCACGTAGGACGCCAGTGATGCGCCCGCGAGCGTTGTCGCGGTCGCTTGGACGTAGCCGTCGGTGTCGAAGTTGGACGTGGCGTCGTAATAGAACGTCTGATCTCCGATTCGCGCACTCGAGGTCGTGTTGAAGAACTCACCCACGTAGACGTAGACGTCGTACTGAGCGTAGGGGACGTTGTCGACCGTGACCTCAATCGGAATGGACGACAGCGCGTGACCTTGAATGATTCCTTGGAATAGCTTGCCATCGGGCGTTGCGATCGATGTGCCGGTGCCGGGATCTCCATCTCCACCGATCCAAGTGAGAGATGCCCCCGAGTTGACACCGGCGTCGTCGGCCAGCAGACCGGACAAGGGACCGAAAATGTCGGCTTCGGTTCCGCTGTACGGACCGTTGGCGTTGTTCCAGTTCGCTTGTGGCACTAGCCCTGCAACTTCGCCGGGAAGTAGATCGTTCGGCTCATCGCAAAAACCCCCGTCGCAGGTGAAATTCATTCCGATCGAAGCGGCCCTGACTTGGGTGACCGTGGTCAGGACGCAAACGACTAGAAGGCTCAAGATAATTCGTTGGGGCATAGTTGATTTCTCGTGATGCAAAGGTACTTGCGGCAGCTTGTTGGCCAGCTGGGTGCGCATGCGACCCGCAGTGGGACGTTCCCCAGGAGCCTGGATACGTACTTGGGGCGCACAGGTCCGCGCAGGCCGATCGGCTCCCGCCAGCGAATGCAAATACCGCGCCCCAATCACGACGAAAATGGGACCGAAGTCGCAAGTCCTTGTGAGATAAGAGCTAGGGACTACGCGACGAATCTTGTCGGTGACCGGGCGCCCGATTGCCTGTCCAGATCCGGACAGTTGGTCATGGGATTGGCCGGTTGATAAGGCAGAGCAGGTGTCCGCTAGCGGACAGTCCTTGACCTGGCTAGCGACGCCAAAGTCGTTGCTCCACAAAAAGTTGCGCCGATGCGGTCGGAACATTTTGTCCAACGTTCAGAGCATGCTTTCGCAGATAGTGGACCGGTAAGCGTTCAGGTGGCGCCCGAGAAAAGCTCCGGAAGCTCTCAACGTGAAGGTTGCCTGTTCTAGCTCTTGCCAGATCAACAGCGACCGACATGCTGACCGGTGTATCTCTAGCATTCGTTGATTTCGACGAAGTCTTCGACGGGCAATGCAGCAGCCATAGGGCACGGCGTTGCCGTGAGTCGTGTCGGAAGCCTGTGTCTGGACGTGGGTTAGGGGGAGGTGTTGGGGCGCATTTCTTGTTTCCGTCATCTGGAAATGTGCGGTCGACCGCAGTACGGCGCTCGTGCGGGGACGCGCCATGGATACGGCTCGCCGCTGCATGAGATTAGGGGCCTTGGCATCGGTCCAATTTCTGTAAATTCAAACAAGGAAGCTCGGAGAATTGGAAGAAAAAATTCTGAAACTCTTGAATTCGCCTGACGCGACGGCTAGTCTTGCGGGCGGAGTCGAAATCGCTCATTGGGTGTGGCTTCTTTTGGGGGGACATCGTGATTTTCGAATTCTGCGAATTGTCGCATGGAGAGCGACTGTCGCCGAGGAGAGACCCGGTGATTGTCGTGAAAACTCCTAGGGCATGGGCCTCCATTCGTCCTTTCTTGTCACTTTCTGTCGCGGCTACTCGGAGGACTCAAGTGTTCTCTCGGGGGCTTTCTGAGGAACGATGCCGGCGTTTCAGCGGTCCATTCTGTCGGCGTAACGTCTTTCGCAATGCGTGCCCAGGTGCCAGGTGTGATCGACCGGGGACAGCGTTTGGCACTCGCCTTTCGTTCAACCGCATTTGCCTCATCGAAGGGGAGGTGAACTGTCTATGAAGAAAGCTAAGCAGACTACCGATCCCGCTCACGAAGAGAACCGCGACGCCATTTTCGAGCCGATGACCTTCAAAGGCAGTGGTCTGAAGGTTGGCAACCGTCTGTTTCGTTCGAATCTTTCCGGAATGTTTGATGACTATTGTGGCCACGGCGGCAACGCGCGTCTCAACTGGGAAGAGTCGTTTGCCAGGCATGGTGTGGGCTGTGTGATTTCGTCATACACGCCGATCACGCCGGAGGGACGGATTCTCACTCGCTATGCCATGATCGATAACAACGACAAGATCGGGTTCTGGAGGGAAGTCGCAAAGCGGGTGCAAGCTCATAATGCGCTGACTATCAAGAAGAAGGAATATCCCTGCCGGTTCATTATGCAGCTGAGCCACTCCGGCCGGCAGCAGGACTTGAGTGGCTTTGAGAATCAGTATCGCACGCCCGGGAGTTCGACGAACAAGAAAGACTTCTTCCATGGAATTCTTTGTCATGCCATGGACAAGGCGGAGATTCGGAAGACGGTCAAGCAATTCGGAGAGGCGGCCCGCAGGGCGCAAAGAGCCGGGCTCGACGGTGTGGAGTTGCATGGTGCGAACGGCTACCTGATCACTCAATTTCTCAGTTCAGCCATCAATGATCGTAAAGATGAATATGGTGGCAGCGTGGAGAATCGAGCCCGATTTGTTCTTGAGATTGTGGACTCTATCAAGGACAAGACGGAAGGTGAATTTCATCTCCAAATGAAGATCAATGCCGCGGATTACAACGACTGGTTGTACCCTTGGCAGAAGCGAGGCAATGAGCTCGAAGACACGATTCGCATCTGTAAGTTGCTAGAAGATGCCGGCGTGCATGCCTTTCATATCTCGTCGGGAAGTACGTTCCCGCATCCGCGCAATCCGCCTGGCGATTTGCCGACCAACGAGCTTTTGCGTTGGTACGACGGAATGATCAGTCAGGGGGTCCGTGCCGGCTTTAACTACAAGATTTTTGGCAATCGTGTGACGGCCTGGCTATTTCAAAAGCTCTGGAGATGGCGTCGGGGGACGGTCATCGAAGGGATCAACTCCGAACTTGCCGGCGAGATCAAGAAGCAAACGGACCTGCCAGTCATCGTAACGGGTGGATTCCAGCACGCGGACAAGATCGCAAGCGGCCTCCGTGGAGAATTGTACGACGGCGTGTCGATTGGACGTCCGTTGATTGCGAATCGTGATTTGCCCGAGATTCTGTTTCACCAAAATGGTCCCGAAGAAGGGAAGGAGTGCACTTACTGCAATCGTTGCTTGGTGAATGATCTGGAGAATCCGCTCGGGTGTTATGAGATTGCTCGCTACGAGGGTGATTCTCTCGAAAAGAAATGGAGCAATCTTGTCAAGTCGGTTAACTCGGTATTTGAACCGCCGACGTTTCCTAGTGGCAAGGATGACCTTATGCCGGATGAGACCGGTCCATCCGACGACGATGACGAGGGGTCCGATGACGACGAGCACGAAGACGATGGGGAGGGACAGGCATCATGAGCGCCGAGTACCGTGAATCGTCTCCTTTGACGCCAACCGAACAGGCTATCCGTCGCCGCAAGCGTGTGGGATGTCTGGCCTGGATCGTGCTATTAGTTCTGATCGTGTTGTTCGTCCGATCTTGTTTCCGCGGCGACGAGCGACAGGCTACCGAGGAGGCTCATTTCAAGTATGGCTCGATTGGCAGTGATATTGATAACGGGTTGCCGATCGCACTGCTCAACGTTCTTCCCAAGATGTTTCCCGAACACTTGCCCGCGGGAACGCAGCACTTGGGGGATTTGCGATCGTTTGGCTTCATTGTTGAGCCGGGCATGGAGTTGCCGATCGGTTTTTCGATTCGTCATCAGGGAATTCGGCTCGCGGGTCTGAACTGCGGTTCGTGCCATACCGGAGTCGTGCGTGACGTAGCGACAAGCCCCGGAAAACAAATTCTGGGCATGCCGGCCAACCAACTGAGACTGCAGGAGTTTTTTGGCTTCCTGTTCAATTGCGTTTCTGACCCGCGTTTTTCTGTTGACGCGGTATTGCAGGAGATGAGGCAGCATGGACATCGTTTCTTGCCGGGCGAAGAGACGCTCTATCGGCAGGTGGTGATTCCGCAGTTTCGGGGGCAGCTTCTCTTGAGAAGTTTGCAGATTGGTCCCATCTTCGCTGAGGAGCATCCCAGCTGGGGAGCCGGCCGAGTCGATACGTTCAACCCGTATAAGTACATACAGTTTTCGGAATACTATCGTGATGGTGTCCCGCTGGATGAACGTATTGGCACGTCCGATTTCCCGTCGTTATGGAATCAAGGGATCCGCGAAGGCATGGAGCTGCATTGGGATGGTAATAACGCTTCCGTTTTTGAGCGAAACTTGAGCGCCTCTTTCGGAGCGGGCGCCACGCGAGATAGTGTCGACTTAGCGTCGATAGAGCGAATTCAGAAATGGATGGCGGATCTGCCTCCGCCGAGATTTGAAGATTACTTCGGCTGGAAAATCGATACCGAGAAGGCGGCTCGTGGGCGGACGATTTACCAAACCTATTGCTTCGATTGCCATGATCCGAATGGCAAGCAGGTGGGCACGGTTGACGATTTGGCAGACGTCAAGACTTCTCCCTACCGGCTGAATTCCTACACCGAGGAGTTGGCGCGATTGCAGCTCGCGTATGGTCAGGGATATTCCTGGCAATGGAAACATTTCAAGAAGACGACCGGCTATGCCAACATGCCGCTCGATGGGATATGGGCCCGAGCGCCGTATCTGCACAACGGTTCGGTTCCCACGATGTGGGATCTGCTGACACGGCAGGAGGAACGGTCGAAGGAGCCGTTCTTTCGTGGTCATGGAGTGATCGATCCGGAGAGATTGGGCATTCAGACCGACGTCGAATTCTATGGGCCGCAGAATTTTCCCGCCTGGAAATTTGTTGTCTTCGATAAGACGAGCCAGTCGTATGTTCCTGGCAATGCGAACCAGGGACACACAGGGGAACGCTACGGTACCGAGCTATCGGATGAGGAGAAGTGGGATCTAATTGAATTCCTTAAGACACTCTAGCCCCTTAGTTGTCATGCCAAAAATTGCCCCTGCTACTGCCGAGCGTTGGTTCAGAATTGTTGTTGTCCTCGGAGTGGCTTCCAATCTGTTGCTCTCGATTGGTGCCCTGTTGGTGCCCAACCTCGTGCTGTCGCTTTTTGGTATCTCGCCGGCCTATCCCGATGTGTGGGTGCGATTCTCGGCGGTCCTGTTGATCCTGTTGTCGTTTTATTACCTTCCGGGCGCGTTTGAACCACGCACCCATGCGATCAACGCGGACCTGGTAATTGTTTCTCGTGCGGCAGGCGTGTTGTTCTTTCCAGCGATGGTCCTTGTGCTTGACTACTCGCCTCTGTTTCTCACGTTTGCCGTCTACGATTTCATCTGGGGCTTCCCGGCTGCCGTGTTCTTGTCGCTAAGTCGTCGTGCCCCATCCACGTCCTAATTGGGATTCTTATGTCAGCCACCAGGAAACCAATTTGGCGCCGCCACTGGCTCTGTATCGGAGTCGTACTGCTACTGGCTCTGCTGGGCTGGTATCGATTCTTGCGCGAAGTACCGAGTGAGTATAGCGTCGGGCAATACAACGATGACGCTTTGAAGTACGGCACAATCGGCGTTGAGACGACGGTCACCGGTGGCTTTCCGCTCGATATCTGGCATGTGCTACCGGATGTATTTCCCGAGTATCTGCCGAGTTCCGGAGGGGAAGACGGTTATGCCGCTTTCGGTTTCATTCAAGAAGCGGGAAATGATTTGCCCGTCGGTCTTAGTCGGACTTACCGCGGCCTTGATCTCGTCGGCCTCAATTGTGCCCTGTGTCATGCGGGAAGTTACCGGATGGATTTTGACAAGCCACGGGTCGTTGTGCCCGGGGCGCCTGCCATCACTCAGGATCCACAGGCGTATTTGCGTTTTCTTTTTCAGTGCGGACAGGACCCGCGATTCGATGCGGCGACCTTGATACCCGCGGTGCGAAAACGGCGTCCGAATCTTCGCTTGGACGAAGAGCTCGTACTTCGCGCATTCATTCCGCTCGTGAAGGCTGGCCTCAATCAGCAAGCGAATCAGCTCGCTTGGATGGACCGCAATCCTAGTTGGGGACCAGGTCGAATCGATCCCTTCAATCCGATCAAATTCGGAATTCTTCGTCGCCCGCTCGATCAATCGATCGGCAACGCTGACATGATGCCGCTGTGGGACTTAGGGAATCGGGCTCGTCAGGGGACGCGTTTGCACTGGGACGGACTCAACGGCTCGATTCGTGAAGTGCTCGACTCTTCCGCTTTGGGGGACGGTGCCAGCACGCGCACCATGGATACCGAGCGTATGGATCAACTCGAAGAGTACTTGAAGCAGTTGAAGCCGCCCAAATATCCAGGAGTAATTGACAAGGCCGCTGCCAATCGGGGCAAGAAGATCTTTGAAGCGAATTGTTATGTCTGCCATGGAGATAGGGGCGCTCGGACCGGGATGGTGATCAGTCTCGCTTTTGATCCTGCGGACGAAAGCGATCGACGAATCGCTACCGACCCGGAACGAGTATTCATGTGGGACCAAGCCGCGGCGGATGCGTACAACCGCTATGGCTCAGGCTATCGCTGGCAGATGTACGATTTCGAGAACCACGAAGGCTACGTTGCCGTGCCGTTGACGGGGCTGTGGATGCGTGGGCCGTACCTGCACAACGGATCGGTGCCGACTTTGTGGCATCTTCTCAACCCCGACGAACGTCCGGCGACGTTTTATCGAGGTTGTGATGTTCTTGATCTTCAACGGGTTGGCTTTGTCTGGAGCGAAGACCAAATTCGTCAGGACGGAGGGCGTTCTTTCTTTCTCTACGATACGAGGCATCAAGGGAACGGCAATCGCGGTCACCACTATGGCAGCGAACTAGAGCCTAGCGAGAAGAAGGACCTTATTGAGTACCTCAAACAACTTTGATTCGATTCGGTCTAATCCCGGGTGTTGCCATGAAAATCTCGCATGTCTTCATTGTCATGGTTCTCTTGTCGTTCTTTTTCTCGTTCTTTTTATCGACGGCGGGACAGCAAGTTGTGCATGCAGATGACGAAGCGTCGTCGTCGCAGACGAACTCGGCTCAAGACTCGGATGCCTATGCGGAATCCGGACCGAAGGACAAAGAGTCCTCCGCCGAAACGTACGACACTGCCGCCGACACTGACAAGAAGAAGCCCGCTGCCGACGCGTACGCCACGGCTGCTAACGGCGATGAGAAGCCCACCGCCTACGGAGACGGTGAAACGAAAGTGAAGGGCGTGGGATACGATTACACGTTTTTGGAGGACAGTTCCAAGGAGAATTACCAACCCGCATATGGTTATCGGAAATATCCCAGCCCGTACGCCAAAGCCGACGATTACGAGAAGGCGAAATCATATGGCCAGGAATCTGACAAAGCCGGCGGCAAGGCGCACGGCTATGATTTTCGCGGCTACCCTACACCGACTGGATACATCAACCCGAACTATCAGTTTCCAGATCGCAAGGATATCGATCACGATGAAAAGATGGACCAAGCGATGCGCGTGTTCATCCACGAACATCGTGAGAGCATGGAAGAGGTTCTCAAACGCTTCTACCCAGAGCAACGCGATGTCTTTTGGCAAATGGATCAAGTTGCTGATCCCAAGACAGGCGAGTTGCACCCGTTGAATCTCGACATTCGCGGCGTAATGGGCCGCAATACTTGGATTCTCTGGTGCGGTGGCAATGAATGGTTTTGGGATTGGCTAGCGACAGACGGGGTAGGGGTGCTCGATTTCCTGCACTTGCTCGACAGCCGCCAGCGCAGCCATCGATTTGCCAAAACGGGGCTCTGCAACCAGCCGGGAATGGTGACCAACGTGGAGCCGGGGCCCTTTGGCCTTTATCTCGACAAGGTCGAGACGCCGTTGACCGACCGCAATGGCAAGAAGCTGGGGAGTCGCTATAAGCCGTGGGGGGATGGCCGGCATCAGCTGGTCAGTGACGGCGTCGATCCCGATGTCTACGGATACCCGAGCGGTGTGATCGGTTTGCGGCTCTTTCCGAACCCCGACTTTGATGCAGATGCCAAGGCCAAGTGGGACGCTCACGCGTTCTACAACGATCGCCACTACCGAAGTAACCCTGATCTGGAACGCCCGCTCAAGGTCGGCATGAGCTGCGCGATCTGTCATGTCGCGGCGCACCCGCTCAATCCGCCCGTCGATCCGGCCGAACCACGGTGGGATAACTTGTCGGCCGTCATAGGCAATCAGTATTTCCGGACCAGTGCGGTCTTTGGAGGGCAGACGACGCCGACGAATTTCCTGAAGCAGTTCATGATGAATCAGCAGCCGGGTACGGTCGATACTTCGATGACGAGTACCGACTGGATCAACAATTCAAACTCGATGAACGCGGTCTTCGAGTTTCAGGCGCGCATGCATCGGGCACTAAGAAACCCGGCGGAGGAGCAACCAGAACGTGCTCTAGGATTGGCAACTCCCTTCGGCGAAGGAGAGAACCCTCGCCGGTTTCCAAGGGTATTGATGGATGGGGCCGATTCCGTCGGGGCTTGGGCTGCACTGGCGAGAGTGTATCTGAACATCGGTTTGTTCGGTGAGCAATGGAACAATTGCCAAGACACGGTCATTGGTGTTCCACCACGTCGCCCTTTTCAGTTGGACACGCTCCATACCAATTCCGTCTACTGGAACGTCAACGAAGCGTATCGAATTCATTATATGGCCCTCTATTTCGATCACCGCGTGGTTCGGGATCGGGCGAAGGGGGTCGTCAAGGTGGAGCCCGATGCCGGCCATCTGTACGATCCGAAGTTGGAATTCGTGGAGAGCTCGACGCAGGCAATGCGTTTGAAGAATGCTCTGATACCCGTGGACAACAAGGGAGATGCCATCTGGGGCTGTTCCGGAAGCGAACTGGGGGAGCATTATCCTCTTGATGCGTCACGCATCGCAGATTGGGTTCGATTTGAAGAGACTGAAATTGGAAAGCAGCATCTCGGTGATCGCCAACAAGCGATCGACCGCGGACGGGAGATCTTCGTCGAGAACTGCATGATCTGTCATTCCAGCCGGCAGCCCGAAGGCTTTGGACTTCGTTTCGCTCGCAAACCTCCCCACGGTGATGATTGGACAAAGGCGACTCCGCACGAATCCGGCGACCTGGTTCTTCCTTGCTCCTTTGCCGACTGGAGCGCGTTCCTGCAGAGCGACGCCTACAAAGGATATCTCAAATCGGCGAGGGAGTTTGGTGCTGGTGAAGAAGGGTACTTTGAGAAGGAGAACTTTCTTTCGAATGAACTTAGGATACCGGTCTCTCTGGTTGGGACGAACTCGCAGCGTGCGCTAGCCGAGAACGCCTTAGAGGGAGAAGTGTGGCATGACTTCTCATCCGATACGTACAAGAACCTTAAGCCGGTCGGAGGAATCCACTACGTCAACGCCATGACCGGCGAGAAGGCCGTGTTCCAGCCAGAGGGGGAAGGACGGGGGTATTATCGACCAGCGACTCTGGTTTCGATTTGGGCTACCGCTCCATTCGGACATAACAACGCAATCGGGATGTATGTTCCTGACGAGCATGCCGCCTTCCGAGTGTCAGTCGAGGGACGGTTGGCCATGTTCGACGATGCGATTCGCAAGATGCTTTGGAAGGAACGTCGAGGTCAAACCGAGAGTGGAGACGGAGGACTTCGAAACCCTGGCGATACGACCTGGCGAGGTGGCGACAATGGATGGGTGTGGCGCACGACCGTGCCCTCATTCTTGAAGATCGAGGCGTCACAGATTCGCGGTGTGGTTACCCGATCGGGTAGCAACCTCGGACTTCCGATGGGCTTCCTGCTCTACTTTGTAGATCATCCTTGGGTTGCTCCTCTGTTGGCGGCGATCTTCGTTGGTTTAATTGCCTGGAAGCGACGTCGCTGGACAGCGATTCTGGCCGTCGTAACGGGGTTGGTGCTACTGGTCCTGCTAATCGTCGTTGGGTTGCGCCATCTGATTCCTTTCTGGGGGACCATCTTCGCGCTGTTCATCATCGCGGCCGGTCTCGTAACGCTTGCGGGAATTCGATACCGCGGTGTGGAAAAGATCAAGAAGATGCGGGAGCAGGGAAAGAAGATCACCAAGAAGGATCTTTGTCTGGCGCATCCGGCGGTCGCTTGGATCGCGCCGGCAGTACTTTGGTTGACCTGCTTGGGGTTGTTCGTCGCTCTCTACGCCGGCGGCCCATTTCTAAACGGCGATGTGGGTGATTTGAGGCTTGGACCATTCCCCAAGGGAACGCCAGTGAGTGCGATCATGAACATGGACGTGGATGCATCGCTATTCGATCTGACCGCGGTTAGTCGAGGGATGTTGAAGTCGTTCCGCAAGGTCAAAGGTATCCTTAACGACCCGAGCCTTTCGGCTTCTCAGGCAGAAACTCAGGCTTTGCAGGCTTTCTATGACTACGCCGGTCCGGCTCTGTTAGCCGTGTCGAAGTGTCCCGATTGGGAGATGGACCGCGGCCATCACTTTGGTGAAGAGCTCACCGATGTGCAGAAGGAACAGTTGATCGCGTTCTTGAAAACGCTCTAAGTCTTGCTCGCATGAGGTACACCGTCGAGGGCGCAATGGATTCGATCCCAAATGAAAGCCGTGATCGAAAGTCAACACCTTACGACTACATCATTGTAGGTTCGGGGGCTGCTGGTGCTCCTCTCGCAGCAAGGCTTGCCCAAGCGGGCAAGCGAATCTTATTGCTCGAGGCTGGTGTCGATGGAGGTGCACAGCCGCCCGAATGCAACTGCCAGGACGCCGAGGAAGAACGTACCGAGAATCGACAGTCGGACGCTGAGAATACGAACGTCCAATGCTCCGACGATGGCATCGATAAGGACGGCTGGCCCAACGATGCGACGCGTCACCAGGCCGAGAATCGGCACGCGATTTTTCACTGCCCCGGATACCATGCTGCTGCGTCTGAGCCGGAACTATATGATTCGACACCAACGGAGTCTTGCTCTAGTTGGCACTTCGGCGTCCGCCATTTCAAAGACGACAAGACCCAACTTGCCGACGAAAAATGCGAGGGAGATTCTCCTTCCATCTTCTATCCTCGCAATTCGTCGATCGGTGGCTGTACGTCGCACAACTCGATGATCACAGTCTACGGCAATGAGTATGACTGGCAGCAGATTCAGGACCTGACGGGCGATCCATCTTGGGCTCCTGAGAAAATGCGGTATTTCTTCAAACGGCTTGAGCGCGCCCGGTACTCTCGTTTCAGTTTCAGTCGAATATATACGTGGTTGAGTCGGGTCAAGAACTTCATCAATCCGCGGCATGCCGCCGGGGCCGGACACGGAATGGGTGGGTGGCTCGACGTGACGATCACCGATCCGGCAATCGCTGGCAAGCCGATGTTCAGAGCGATCACCAGCGCGGTTGAAGTTGCCGAAATGGGGGGGCTTGGGAGGATCGTACGATTCCTTAAGCGCGCCTTCAGGGGCTATCTGTTTCAGGACTTGGATCCCAACGACGAACGTACGATCAAGAATAGCCCGGAGGGCGCGGCTCTGGTTCCTGTTTCTTCGGGGCGCGGAATGCGCGGCGGTCCGCGCGATTTTCTGCTGCAGACTCGAAGAGAGGTGGGCGAGGAGAATTTGACAATCGTCACCGGCGCCTTTGTGAATCGCGTGATCTTTGAGAAGGACGCTAATGGTGGTCCGCCAGTAGCAGTTGGAGTGGACGTGTCTCTCGGTCGTGATCTCTATGAAGTGAGCCGACCGCGCAAGGGGGAGGCTAACGCGAAAGAGAAGGTGCACGGGGGTGAGGTCAAAAACGTCCAGGTGTTTACGCGCGGCGAGGTGGTTCTTTGTGGCGGCGCGTTCAATTCACCGCAGACTCTGATGTTGAGTGGGATCGGTAACGCTGCGGATCTCGCGGACATTGAGGTTGCGAGACCAAGAGACGCCAAAGACAGGCCGATCGCCGACGTCGTCGACCTCAAGGGGGTGGGTGAGAATCTGAGGGACCGTTACGAGATCAGCGTCATTACTGAGATGGACGAGGACTTTGAGAGCCTCGAAGGAGTGACCTTTGACCCGGATCGGGGCTACGAAGACCCGGCAGATAAGGATAGAGCTCGTAAGGAATGGGAGGCTATCGTTCGGCAAGACGACCCCATCGATGGCGAGGTTCGAGAGTTTCGTCGAGGTGTTTACGCCACGAACGGAGCTTCAATCGCGGTACTGAAGAAGTCTCATCCAGAACTGGAGAGGCCCGACCTGTTCCTGTTTGGCGTGCCTGCCGTTTTTCGTGGTTACTACTCGGGTTGGTCGAAGGAACTTCTTTCGCCCAGGAAAGGAGAAAGAGCGGAATGCCGCAATCTTTGGACCTGGGTCATTCTAAAGGCCTATTCTAAGAACAAGGGCTACGTGCGGTTGAGGTCAGACGATCCCGCGAAGGAACCGCTGATCAACTTCAACTACTTTGCCGAAGATGGAGGTCCCGAAGAGAAAGAAGCGGCCGATCAGGACCTGGCAGCGCTTGTCGAAGGAGTCCGCTATGCGCGACGGCTCATCGCGAAGATGAAAAAGTTGGGGAAGCACAGCGATCTCAAGGAGATTCTGCCCGGTAGAGACTTTTGCGACGATGCCGAGCATAAGTCAGATCTAGAGGATTGGATCAAGACGCGATCGTGGGGGCATCACGCCTGTGGAACCTGCCGAATCGGCAAGGACCCGTGGCAGGCGAGTCCCGAGAATCTTGAGGACAAAGGGGCCGTTGTCGACAGCAAATTTCGAGTGCATGGCGTGCAAAATTTGCGAGTTGTCGACGCTTCGGTCTTTCCTGAGATTCCGGGCTATTTCATCGCGACACCGATCTACATGATTGCCGAGAAGGCCGCGGATACCCTCGTCGCGCACGAGTGTCATTATCCATCGCAGCTGCAAACCGCAGAGGCAGCGGCTGTACGAAAACGCCGTGAGAAGGCGGACTCACCCAGAAAAGGCACGGGCGAGGAGCAAAGGTTACCCGCGGATACGGTGGGATTTGCCTTCTCAGGTGGAGGTATTCGTAGCGCGACGTTCTGCCTCGGTGTCTTGCAGGGCTTAGCTCGCAAGAATCGATTGCGTGAGATCGATTTTCTTTCGACTGTTTCCGGCGGCGGCTACATTGGTTGTTTCTTGGGTTCACTATTCAATCGGATGGTTGGTGATCGTCGCGATCCGGTCAAACACGTACAAGAAATTCTGAAAGATTGCGGCTCACCTCCGCTTCGTTGGTTGCGTTCAACGGCCAACTACATTCTTGGTGCCGGGGGCGTTGATGCCTGGCAGAGTTATGGACTCGTGTTGCGGAATCTCTTGACGGTCCATTTGCTTTTCTTTGTTGCCGGGTTTGGGCTGTTGGGTGTCGTTTGGTGCTTGGGAGACTATTCGCTCGTGTTCTTGCCTTCGCCGGGGGAGATTTTCGGCGAGGCTAGCATTCTTGGTTCATTGAGCCCGTGGTGGTGGCTTCCGTTTCTTGTTATCGGAATTGGGGCGATTCCAGCCGCGCTGGGCTATTGGTTTGCGCCCAAACCAGGGACCCAGGGGTACGTTAGCTTTCTGCCATTTCTCGCATTGCTGGTGGGATTGATCCTGGTCGTCGTTATCGCTGGTCTCCCTGGCGGAACTCGGCCCGCATTGATCATGGGAGTCATTCTGGTGGCCGCGCATGTGTGGGTGCAATTAGTAAGGCCTCGATGGGATGTACCCACCAGCGCGATTGGCGTTGGTGACGTGATGCGCAATCGTCTTACCCTTTACGTCGGTAGCGCTGTTCGGTTTGGAGTTTTGGCCGTTGGTTGGGTTGCGGTCGATACGTTAAGTCGACTGATCGTATCCGAACATCGCATGTTGGTTCCGGCGATGATGTGGACGATTATGATGCCCGTCTTGCCGATTGCGCCTTGGTTGGTAAGACGTCTAGGCAGATTCCGTAACGTCGCGTTTGGTATTGTTTCCTTTCCACTTGCGTTCACGATTCTTGTTCTCATCAACTGCATTGTGCATCTATCCTACGGCTCGGAAGGTTCCTGGGGCATGACGCTAACGATCGGCGCATTGCTCTGCACTTGGGTTCTTGGCCCTCATATTGCTTGTGCGAATTCAACATCGCTACTGACAGGTTATAGCGCTCGACTTGCCCGCACTTTTCTCGGTGCTTCAAATTCGGCACGCATTTACGAGAGCAATGACGCTTTCACGGGAGACGTGCGTATCGCTCATCCGGATGACGATATTCCGTTTAGCGAGTACCATCCGGAGGATAACGGCGGCCCGGTCCATCTCATTAGCGTATCTGTGAACGAAACCGTTGATTTCCGATCTCACCGCGACATCGCCGATGAGAAAGGAATGCTCATGACGGTCGGTCCGTGCGGGCTTTCGGTTGGTCGTTATCACGGCATGTGGACCACTTTCGATGGCGGTCTTCCGCTAAACGTGCGGATTATGAATGCCCTGGACGGCGAGAGTGCCATGACGCATTCTGCCGACTCGGTAGAAGGAATCCGAATTCCCAATCAGGAGTTTCACGTATTGCGGAAGAAGAACAATGCCCCAGTTCCGGTTGAGCCTCTTTCATTGCGGAGTTGGATGGGAATTTCGGGAGCGGCGTACACCACGGGGCTCGGCCGTCAAACGAATCTCGCCTCGTCTCTTCTGTTCGGCCTGGTAAATCTTCGTCTAGGATATTGGTGGGATACGCGACTAGAAGCAGGACATCGACCAGGCAGAATTGGGATGTCGATTGCGCATCGTCTCAAGAGGCTGCCACTTCGCCTCATGCGCATGCAGATGCTGATGTTTTCTGAACTGCGCGCAAGGTTCTTGGGGCCGGGCGAAAGGTATTGGTATTTGTCCGATGGCGGGCATATCGACAACTCTGGTGTCTACGAGCTAATCCGCAGGCGTCTTCCGCTGATCGTTGCGGTGGATGCAGGCGTTAACGGATTCGAAAACACTTCGGATGTTGTTCAGCAAGTTCGCCGTGATTTTGAGGCGGAGATTGAATTCTTGGAGCCAAACGGCGAGGAGAGTTCGTGGAGTCGATTTGCAGAGGAACAAGAAATTCCTGAGCTGGTAAAGGACTGGTTCAGGCCAGCGGCCTTCGGCGCCGTTGATGATGCCCGTCGCCGCGAAGGCCCGCGAGCGGCGTTGGCACATGTCACACATGAAGACGGCGAAAGGTCCTGGTTGGTAGTTATGAAGCCGAGTCTTCTCGGCAATGAACCCATCGACGTAACCAGATACGGGGAAACCAATCCAGATTTCCCGATGCAGAGTACGCTGGATCAATTCTTTGACGCAGTCCAGTGGGAGTCGTATCGTAAACTTGGCGAATTGACAGCCGATGAAGTCCTAAAAGAGGGCTAGCCGTGAACGCGGATGAGTTGTCTGACGTGAAGCAGCAGGCAGTCGAATTGATTCTTGAACGCCAATTCGACGAGGCGATCACGAATCTTCAGGCAATCGGACAGCTTGATGGTACTGGAGAGACTGAAGCGCTCCTTGGATTGGCGCACTTTCATAGCTCGCGTTACACCGAATCGCGAGAGCAGTACGAAGAGGCGACTAGAAAAAGCTCCGCGTCACGGTCGTGGATTCGCATGCGCGAACTTGCACGTTCAAATGAAGAGGCGCGCGTCGCGGAACCGGTTCCGCCTGTTGCGCCGTTTAAGGCAGAGGTCTTGACCGCTCCGCCTTCGATTCCAAATGACGCTCTTCCTGTCCTTTCGACGGCACCTTTGGCACGGCCTTGGTGGCAGGGGCTTTTCGTGCGAATCGGCCAGCTGCTTGGCGTATTCTTTTCCCTGACGGTCGCGTTTGCATCAACCGTCTGGGGAAAGGTTGCCGGCTACCGACGCGGAATCTGGACAAACTGGTACCGTCGGCCGTCGATTCTTGCGTTGCTAACATTGATGCATATGCGCGATCGACTTAATCGACGCAATCTTTATTCGACGTATCGGCGTGGAGAGCTTGTTGGGTTTCAGCAGCGTGACTTGCGGCCACCTCCCGGTGTCGAGCAGTTTCGCACCGCCGACGGTAGCTGGAACAATCTTCAGAATCCGAAGGAAGGCGCAGCAGGAACTCGATTTTCGAGAAACGTGCCTAGCGCAACGGTTCAAACGGAGCTAGAGAAGGATCGTCTCTGCCCATGTCCTCGCAAGGTTAGCCGAGTCCTGTTAACTCGCGAAAATGGTCTGCAGACAGTTCCTTTTCTCAATCTGCTCGCGGCCGCTTGGATTCAGTTCCAGAACCACGATTGGATTGGTCATGGAGATAACAGCGTTGGTGACAACATCGACCTGCCACTGGAGCAGGACGATCCCGAGTACGCCGACAGGCATCAACGCGAGTTGAGAGTTCCTCGATCACAGCCGGATCCCACTCGCGACCACGATCGAGCGCCGATGCCGGTGACGTTCATCAACGAAGTGACTCACTGGTGGGACGGTTCTCAGATCTACGGTAGTGATTGGAAGACACAGGACCGCCTTCGTTCTGGGCAACATGGGAAGTTGCGATTGCAGGCGAATGGCATGCTGCCGCTTGATGATGTAGCAGGCGTAGAGCTTTCTGGATACGTGCGTAATTGGTGGGTTGGCCTATCCATCTTGCATACACTGTTCGTGAAGGAGCACAACGCCATTTGCGATCAGCTGCGCACCGCTTATCCGAAGTGGGACGATAACCGGTTGTTCAATGTTGCTCGCTTGATCAATGCGGCAGTGATGGCAAAGATCCATACCGTTGAATGGACGCCGGCAATACTGCCCAATCATGTTCTTGATCGGGCAATGCACGGAAACTGGTACGGACTTTTAACAAACCTGTTTCGTAAAGGAAAACATCGTAGGACCGTCTCTGAGATAAACGTTAATAGCCCAGAATTTGGCGGTGTTGTCGGGAATGCCATCAACAAACACGGCCATGCCTACGCGTTGACCGAAGAGTTTGTTGAAGTGTATCGCTTGCATTCGCTCCTGCCAGAAGTACTCGAAGTTCGACGGATTCAAGAACCGGATTCGATCGAGCGCGTTCCAATTCCCCGCACTCGCCAGGCTGGCTCCGCGAAGCTCATTGCTCGAACTGGCCTGCCAGATCTCTTGTTCTCGTTTGGATCACAAAACCCGGGCGCACTCGTGCTCAACAATTATCCTGGCTTTCTCCAGGAATTGAGCGTGCCTGGGTACCCGGTGCTGGATCTGGGAGCGGTCGATGTATTGCGGGCCCGGGAGCGTGGCGTGCCTCGCTACAATGAGTTTCGTAGAGAGATGGGACTGACTCCGATAAGGTCCTTTAGAGACTTAACGGACGATGAGTCAACAATTGCTAAACTTGAATCGGTATACCAAGATTGTCCGGAGCCGATTGAATATCTCGACTTGATGATTGGAACCTTGGCAGAGGGGGCCAACCGTCGTCCACCCGGTTTCGGATTCGGCGAGACGATGTTTCAGATCTTCATCTTGAATGCCACGCGTCGCCTTCAGGCCGATCGTTTTTACACGACGCATTACAACGAAGAGGTTTACACGTACGAAGGCCTGGCATGGATCGACCAGGCGACCCTGAAGTCGGTGCTCCTGCGGCACTACCCTTCGCTGGCGACGACTCCTCTCGCTGAAGTCGAAAACGCATTTGAGCCTTGGGATCGTGACCCAGATGCTTGCCCCGATCGCCACCCCTTGAGACACGTTGGGTGACTCGCGCGAGCCTACAGAAAGGGGACAGGAAAAGTCGACTTCCTGCTCTCCTGCTTTCGATTGATGCAAAGAAAGAGAAAGTGAGGCTGCAGGGACTTGAACCCTGGACCTACGGATTAAAAGTCCGTTGCTCTGCCAACTGAGCTACAGCCTCAAGTGGTTGAAACCGCATATCTTACGAACGTCGCGGCGTTTCGACAAGAGTGCCACTAGGCCGAGCGATTCGAGCTTACTCTGTTGAGGTCTCTGGTGGCGGGTCAGCAGGCGGATCCGGGGCCGCCGCCGATCCCTCGTTGGACGGCGGCGTTGCATCGTCGGCAGGCGACACCTCCAATGCTGCGGTGGCAGCTTGTGCTGGCTTCGGCCGGCCAAACAGGCCTTCGGCCAATGTTTGCACGACGACGTACAGTGTGGGAATCAGGAACACGCCGATCACCGTGGCGGCGGTCATGCCGCCGAGCACCGCCGTGCCGAGTGCCACGCGGCTACCGGCTCCGGCACCACTGGCCACGGCCAGCGGAACCACGCCCAAGATGAACGAGAAGGCGGTCATCAAAATCGCGCGGAAACGAAGCTCCGCCGCACGCGAACCGGCCTCGGCAATGGACCGGCCATCTTCTCGCTCCTGTTTCGCAAACTCGACGATCAAAATCGCACTCTTACTGGCCAGGCCGATCAGCAGAACCAGTCCGATTTGCGTGTAGATGTTGTTGTCGAGGAATCGTACCAAGGTCAGGCACATGGCACCAAGGATTGCCATCGGCACGGAAAGGATCACCGCCCACGGGATCGACCAGCTTTCGTATTGAGCCGCCAGGAACAAGTAAACCAAGATGATCGCTAATGCGAAGATGAGCGGCGCCAAATTACCGGCAAGAATTTGTTGAAGCGTGACACCGGACCATTCGAAATCGATATCGGCAGGAAGCCGCCGCGAGAGTTCCTCCATGGCTGCGATCGATTGTCCGCTACTAAAGCCGACACCAGGCTGTCCCGTAATCGTCGAAGAGGGGAACATCTGGTATCGGTAGACCGTCTTGGGGCCCGCCACGTCGCGGACCTGGAGCATGGTGCTGAGCGGAACCATGCTGCCAAACTGGTTGCGGACCTCAAGCCGTCCGATATCTTGGGCACTGTCCCGATTCTTGTATTCCGCCTGCATCATTACCTTGTAGATGCGGCCGAAGGCCTCGAAGTCGTTGACATAGTAGGAACCGAGATTGGCCTGCAGTGTCTCCGCAATCACGCTGTGATTAACATAAATCCGCTTTGCCTTTTCCCAGTCGATGTCGAGGAACAGTTGAGGCACGGTCGCGCGCAGATTGCTGTTCATGCGGGCGAGAGCCGGTTGCGCTGGGCTGTTGCCTTGGCGAACAAGGTCTTCGGCGACTGCCTGCAATTCCGAGGACACCGGGTTGGCCCGTTTGTCGAGTAGCTGATACTCGAAGCCACCCGCGGTGCCGAGGCCGGTAATGGGCGGGGGAATGAAGGCCAGAGTCGAAGCGCTGAGGATCTGTTTGTCCGATTCCTGTTGCAGAAGCGAAACGATGGCCCAGACCCGTCTCTCGACTTCTTGTCGTTTCGACCAGTTGTCGAGCACGACGAAGACGGTGACCGTGTTGGTCATGTTGAGGGCATCGAGGGCCGAGTAGCCGTTGACCGTGATAATATTCTTGACACCTGGGATGTATGTCGGCTTCTTACCCTTGGTTGTTGAGGTCGTGCGATTGTTCTTGAGGATCGCCTCAATCTTGTCTCCGACTTGTTCGGTGCGATAGAGCGAGGATCCGTCCGGCAGGCGGGCGTTGATCATTAGGTAGCCTTGATCTTCGTCCGGGATAAAGCCGGTAGGAACTTGCATGAAGCTCCAGCCGGTGGCGGCGATTAATCCCACAAAGATCAACATAGAAAAGGCCAGGCGGCGAATGCCTAGGTTGACGAACTTCATGTAGCCGCGGGTCGTGACGTCAAACGCCTTGTTGAAGGCGGTAAAGAAGACACCGCGTTTTTCCGGCGAGGGTCGTAGGAGGATTCCGCAAAGTGCCGGGCTGAGCGTTAGTGCGTTGATCGATGAAAAGACCGTGGCGGTTGCGATTGTGAGCGCGAACTGTCGGTATAACCTGCCGGTGATGCCAGGCATAAAGGCAGTAGGGATAAATACGGCCAGCAGAACGAGGGTGGTCGCGACCACGGGGCCGGTTACCTGCACCATCGCCTTGGCGGTCGCTTCTTTGGCAGAGAGCTTTTCGTCGTCGATCAGGCGCATCGTATTTTCGACAACGACAATGGCATCATCGACGACGATACCGATCGCCAGCACCAGTCCGAATAGCGAGAGGGTATTGATCGACATGCCGAGGGCGAACATGACGCCAAGCGTACCGATCAAAGCGACCGGGATCGTTACCGCGGGGATAATCGTGGTGCGGAAGTCCTGTAGGAAGACGTAAACGGTAAGCACGACCAGGACGACCGCGACAAGCAGGGTCGTCTGGACTTCCTTGATCGACGCTTCGACGAACATCGTGGTGTCGTAGGCGATCGTGTAGTTCATGTTGGGCGGGAAATTGCCCTTCAAGTCGACCATCTTGGCAGCCACCTTCTCCTTGACCTGGAGGGCGTTGGCGCCGGGGAGTTGGTAGATGGCCAGTGCGACCGACTCTTGGTTGTCGAGTTCCACGGACATATTCTCGGCTAGAGCACCGACCTGAACCGTGGCGATATCTTTGAGCCGGAGCGTACGTCCTTCTTCACCGACTTTGACCACGGTGTCCATGAACTGTTCGGCATCGGTAAGGCGACCACGGGTGTTGACCGTGAATTCGAAAGCAGGAGTGCCCTGCTGGTCGAAGGTGCCATCTTTCTTGTATACGCCGTAGGGCGAGGCCGCGATTTGACCGGCGGCGACCTGTACGTTTTGCTCGCGAATCGCGGCTACCACGTCCGAGGTGGTTAGCCCGCGCGAACGGAGCATACTGGGGTCGAGCCAGATTCGCATCGAATAATCTTTGGCACCCATTACCGTGACCTTGCCGACGCCATCGATACGGGCGAGTTCGTCCTTGATACGCGTATCGATGAAGGTGCTCATGCTGACCGCGTCGGCGGTCCCGTCGGGCGAATAGACGTTGACCATTAGCACCATGTTGGTCGAACGTTTCTCGGTCTTGATGCCTTCGCGTTTGACTTCTTCAGGCAACAGCGGCTGTGCGATGGACACTCGGTTCTGCACCAACACAGTGGCCATGTCGATGTCGGTACCGATCGCAAAGGTAATGGTTAGCTCATAGGTTCCGTCGTCCGAACTTTTGGAAGACATGTAGATCATGTCTTCGACACCATTGACCTCGCGCTCAATCGGAACGCCGACCGTTCGAGCGACGGTGTCGGCACTAGCCCCGCGATAGGTCGTGGAAACGACCACCGTCGGCGGCGTGATGTCGGGAGTCTGTTCGACCGGCAGCAGGAAGTAACAAATGCCACCGGCGAGCATGATCACCACGGAGATCACGAGGGCAAAGATCGGCCGTCGAATGAAGAATATAGAGAACATAGGGCTACGTCACGTTCGCGTGTGTGGGACGGCGTTTTTCGAGCAACGAAAAGTAGGACTTACTGATCGGTCTTCGGCGGCGGTTCGGCAACCACCGTCGTCTTGGTCACGGGAGCTGTTTCGACCGCCATGGCTGGGTCGTACGGGCTCGGATTGACCGCGACGTCGGGACGCACTTTTTGCACGCCCTCGACGATGTAGGTTTCTCCGCCAGTCAGACCCGAGGTGACGATTCGCATACCGCCGACCATTTCGCCGCGACGAATCTGACGGGTGGCAACGACGTTCTTTTCGATGACGTTACCCTGCTCATCCTTTTTGTCGATCACAATGTAGACGAAGCGGCCCTGGGTGTTGGTGCCGATCGCTTTCTCGTGAACCATCACGGCCGTTCGAGGATTGGGCGAAGGGATACGGACACGAACGAAGGCTCCCGGAAACAAGAGGTCTTTCTCGTTCTTAAAGACCGCTCGGGCCATGGCTGTGCCCGTCGTCGAGTCGACTTCAAAATCGAGGTAGTCGAGCTTGCCTTTGTGCGGAAAATCGGTCTCTTCCGTGAGCTGTGCTTCGACCGGGACAACAAGGTTGGAATTGTCTTTCTGCAGTCGTTGCACACGATCAACCAGCGGGCCTGAGATTTCAAAGTAGATCTGGATAGGTTGTCGAGATACGACGGTCGTCAGATGCGTGTTGCCGTCGGCCCCTACGAGATTTCCGCGGTCGACCAGCCTTCGGCCGATGCGGCCCGTGAGCGGGGAATGGATCTTGGTATAGTCGACGTTGATTTGAGCGTCCTTGACGGCGGCTTCGGCTTCGGCCACCGCAGCGATGGCGATGTCGCGCCGCGTTCTGCGGGCTTCACGTTCTTCTTCTGAGATAGCCGTTCCCGCGGCGACGCCACGTCGGAACTGTTGCTCTGCCTCGGCCTGCGCCGTCTTGGCGGAAAGCAAGGCTGCTTGCGCTCCGGCCAATCGAGCTTCGTATTGATCCGGTTCGATCTCGAATAGCAGTTGGTTCTCCTTGACGTAACCGCCATCTTCGAAATGGATCTTGTCGAGGTAGCCTTGCACACGCGCTCGAATGTCAACACGTTCTGACTCGCGAACAGCGCCTGTGAAATACTTCGACGTAATCACGTCGTTGCGCTTCTCAGCGGTGGCGACTTTGACTTCTTGGAGCTTATCCTCTCCAGGAGGCGCGGCCGTTTGGTTGCGGTTGCAGCCAGACGGAATCGCAACGATTCCGACGAGCGCGAGCAGGGCGAGTGCGCGGGTTAGCTTGGAGTGGAATTTCGGAGGGACGTAGAAAGAATCATTCATCGCATCGACTCTTGCTTCGAATGGGGGTGAATCGGAATCGCCCGTTGTCCGCTTGCTAGATCGCTGCGGATTCGGTGCGAACGTGGTTTCCGCCAAGAGCGGGTGTTTTGCGCTGTCGAATAATATTGGCGAATTGCCGACGGAGTGCTGTTGCTCAGGCAAGAAGGGAAGTTGAGAGCAGGTCCGTTTCAATCAATATAGCGAGGGGCCCTGTCGTTTGACACCAATTGCCGTGGAAAAGATTGCATTTCGTCGGAAATCTCTTGGCAATCGAGCGGATTTCGAACGCCCCGAAGGTCCGTTGCTCGCCCATGCTCGCCGGTTGCGAGGTGTCGCCGCGCGGGCGTAGAATTACTCAGTCGTTGCAAGTTGGTGATTTTTAACCGCTTGCGTCACACACCTGCGCTTGATTTATGCGCGGCGGCGCCGCTTTCCCACCTGGTGCCTTTTCCCTTTTCAGGTGGCCGTAACCTTTTCAAGTGCCGGACGAACCAACTGGAGGATGAATACTCGTGAAGATTTCTCGCGGCCACGCAGTTCTTATAACCGGTTTTTCTTGCGCTGCATTCCTATTTGCGGGGTGCAACTCTTCTTCCTCCAATCGGGGCGATGCCACACAGGCAGAGACGACGACCGTAGCCGCCAAGCCGGCCGTCGAAACTGGAACGCCGGCTGTCGCGGGCGACTCTGACGAGGCGATTGACTTCACGCCGCCGGAGATCAAGATTCCCGATGGATTCGAGCTGGAAATCGCCGCCGGTCCTCCGCTAGTGAAGCATCCGATGCTGGCCGCGTTTGATGACCGCGGTCGCTTGTTCGTGGCCGAAACCGATGGTCGTAACCTTCGCAAAGAAGAGTTGCTCGCCACGCGGACGCGATTCATCCGCATGCTGGAAGATACCGACAACGACGGCAAGTTCGATAAGAGCACCATCTTTGCCGACGACATGGTCATGCCCGAGGGAGCCCTGTGGCACGACAACGCGCTGTATGTAATCTCCGCTCCATACCTATGGCGATTGGAAGATACCGATAACGATGGCGTGGCCGATAAACGTGAGAAGCTCGTTGGCAAGTTCGACTTCAACGGAAATCCGAATCTGACCGGACCTTACTTAGGTCCCTGTGGCCGTATCTACTTTACGGGCGGTGCATTCGGTTATGACCTAGAAGACGCCGGCGGACAGAAGCTCGGTGAAGGTGGGGCGGCCAGTGTGTTCTCCTGCCTGGCCGACGGGACCGACTTGCAGATCCATGGGCAGGGCCCGATCAACCCGGTCGAAGTGATGTTCACGCCCGAAGGTGAGCTGTTCACCACGAACGCAATTTTCGACAGCTTCGGCGGTCGCCACGACGCCCTGGTTCATTGGCCCGAAGGTGGTCTCTCGAAGAAGGTCTACGGGAAGCCACTCCTTCCGGAGACCGGTTACCGCATTCCCGCGGTTTGCCGCTGGGGACAGGTCGCACCGGCCGGCCTGATGCGAGTCCGCAACAACACGCTGAGCAAAGATTTTCACAACAATGTGTTCGCCTGCCAGTTCGATACCCACCGCGTGATGCGGGTCGAGCTGGAACGCCACGGGGCGTCGTTCTTGCCGAAGCGAGATGATCCGTTCATCAGCAGCGACTCGATCGACTTCCACCCGACCGACATCTTCGAGGACGCCGATGGCAGCCTGTTGATGATCGATACCGGTGGCTGGCTCTACTACGGTTGTCCGACTTCGAAGATTGCCAAGCCGAATATCTACGGTGCGATTTACCGGCTTCGTCAGAAGGGGGCCAAAAAGATCGATGACCCGCGCGGAACGAAGCTCGATTGGGCTGGCGCATCGCACGAAGAGATGGTCAGCTGGCTTGACGATTCGCGACCGTTCGTTCGGGATCTTGCCATCGACCGACTCGCCACGCGTGGTGAGGCGGCGGTTGCGGCCCTAACCGCGGCCGTGGGTAAATCCGACTCCGTTCAGCTGCGTCGCAACGCGGTTTGGACCTTGTCACGAATCAAGACCGAGTCGGCGCTGACCGCAATTCGCACGGCCCTCGGTGACGCCGATGCTTCTGTGCGTCAGGCCGCTGCCAAGAGTTCGGGAATCGTGAACGACGGCAAGGCGGTCGCGCAGCTGTTGGAATTGTACAAGTCGGGCTCACCCTCGATTCGCCTTACTGTTTCCGAGGCCCTAAGCAAGATTCGTGATGCCGCGGCAGTGCCCGCTTTGCTCACGGGGCTTGCTCGCGATGACAACGACGATTACCTGATGCACGGGCAGATTCACGCCCTGGTTCGTATCAACGACCAGGTCGACGCCTTCGACGCGACGAAGTTGGGACTCGCCGATGCAAATCCCCGGGTTCGTCGTTCGGCCCTGATCGCCCTCGATCAGATGAAGAAGAATCGGCTCACGCAGGACATGGTCCTACCGCTGTTGAGCACTTCTGACCAGCTGTTGCGGGAAACGGCCATCGACGTGATCGGTAAGCACCCCGAGTGGGCTGGCGAAATTCAGACCGTCGTGAAGGGCTGGCTCACGAGTCAGGAACTTTCGGAAGGCGATGCCGTTCTCGCCCAGGCGATTTCTACGACGTTTGCTCGCGATGCTGGCATTCAACCGCTGCTGGCAGAGTCGTTGGGCAGTGAGTCGACACCGCGCTCGACACGGTTGTTGATCTTGCGAGCGATGGCCGACAGCGATCTCAAGGCGACGCCGGAGTTGTTTACAACGGCTCTACGTGGCTTGCTGTCGAAGGACGATGTCGAGTTGGTCGAACAGGTCGTGACGACGCTGACTGCGAAGGACAGTGATAAGCTTGACCAAGAGTTGTTCGCGATCAGTCGTAATGAAGAGTTGGACGGCGCGTTGCGTCTGGCCGCTCTGGCGCTTCCTTCGCGACACGGCCGGGAGTTGTCGGCTGCCGACTTCGAGTTCTTGCTCGAGCAGTTCGACGAGGATGTATTGGCCGTCGATCGTTCGCGAGCCGCCGAGGCACTTGCCGCGGCAACGCTCAACTTTGACCAGACGCTGACCGTCGCTGAATTGACGAACACCGTCGGCCCGCTTGAATTGCCGGCCTTGCTCAAGCGATTCGAGCGGGATACCGCCCCGATTGTGGTTAACGTCGATGTGCAGGCCGAAAAGGGCAAAACGCATCGCGGGGTCGCCGGTTTTCGTGAAGAGCCGCAAGAACATCGGGCGATTTGGAACGCCTGGAACCCGATCTCCCGACAAGGTTTCGAGCTGCTGCGAACCTCCGACGGTTCGTTTAGTGGTATTTCGCTGAGTAAGGTTGAGGGCGCCGAGCTGATGCCCTACTCGACGACCAAGACCGACGACTTGCTCAACGACTTTGTCTACAGCGGACTGCCTGCTGGCGGCGGCGAGCATCAGTCCTTCCGCAATCACTTCACGATCTCCGGACTTAACAAGGACACCAAGTACGACCTTTACTATTACGGGACTGCTTATCCGAAGCCGGCCGCCTATCGTGGTTGTCAAACGACCGTCACCGACGCCAAGGGTTCGGAGACGAAGAACAATCGTGGGCTGATGAGTAGGGATGAGCCCTACCAGGAAGGTATCACGCACATTGTCTTCTCTGGTTTGGTTCCCCGCGAAGACGGCACCATCAAAGTGGAATGGACGGCGCGCGAAGACGACTTCGAAGGCAACTTCGGCATGTTCAACGGGCTGACGCTGGTGGCTCCCGCCGCGGCCGAAGGTCGCGACGCCCGGATTGGAAAAAAGCTGATCGCATCGCTCGAAGGTGCCGAGGCGCTAGCGAGTCTGACGCCGGAGCGAATCGAGAAGTTGATCAAGCGTTATCCGACGGAAGTCTCACAGGCGGCTGAGCCGTTGCTCTCTGGCCTCTACAAGGCCCAGGAACAACAGGCCGAAAACCTCGCTCGTTTGATGCCGCAGATTACTGGTGGAAGTCCCCAGAAGGGAAAGGATGTCTTCTACAGTGAGAAGGCGGCCTGTTCCACCTGCCACCGCATCAACGGCAATGGAGCCGAGGTTGGTCCTGATTTGAGTCTCATTGGTCGCATTCGCCGTGACCGCGACTTGCTCGAATCGATCGTCTATCCGAGTTCAACGATTGCCAACGGCTTCGACCGCTTCTTGGTGCTCGACAATGACGGCCGCACGTACGACGGCGTCATTGGAGCCGAGACGGTCGACGCGATCTACCTTCGCAATCAAGGCAAGGAAGATGTGCGGATTCCCCGCGACAACATCGACTCGATGGAAGTCCACGCCCAGTCGGTCATGCCGCAAGGCTTGGAGAAGCAGATCACGACCGAGCAGCTTCGCGATCTGATTGCCTATCTGCGATCGCTCAAGTAACGGGCGAATGAGTGACCGCTGGGTCGTTTACAGTCCGCAGGCTCGCATCAGGTATTGAATCGCCTTGGTGTCGGCGGCTTTCGCCGACCCGCAGGCCTTCGATGCGCAGAGCTTGTCGGCGGCGTTCGAGTCGGTCGGGCGGATCGCATTGAGCAGCGCTCCATAGGCGGCGGTCTGGTATCGCAGCGGTCCGCTACGGGCGCTGACCAACACTTTGGCTTTCGGCTGCAGCACCTTCACGCCCGCGGTAAAGGCCTGCTGGAAGAACTGCGACTGGCTGAGTCCGCCGGTTAGTACGAAGCGGTCGACGGTTGCCTCCCCGCCAGCAACTTCTTGCTGCATCGATTTGATGAGTAGTAAGAGTTCCAGCATGATCGAAAATTGGCAGCTGGCGACCTTTTCGCCGAGGGAGAGCTTGTCCCAGTCGGGCGGATAGGTTTCTTTGCCGCCTTCGTGCAGGATACGACGCAGGCGAGTTGGATCGGCCTTGAGGGCGGCCGTGTTGAGTTCGTCGAGGCGATCTTTGTACTTGCTTGCATGTTTGGCAACGAAGCGATCGTACCACTTGCAGCAGTCGGCCAGCATCATCAGCAGCAATCGGCTGCGGTAGTATTCAAAGCAGGCTGCGTTGCCGGCCAATTCGTCTTTAGCACCACAAACGCGATTGATGGTTCCGCTTGTGCCGGCGGAAATGACCATCGTGCGGAAGTCGCCCTCGGTCAGTCCGCAGCCGACACCGGTAGCGTGGTTGTCGCCAAGACCCGCGGTGACCTTGCCTCCGCCAAGGATCTCACCGACGGCGGCCCAGTCGTTATCACAAGCTTTGTCGGCCGCGAGAATAGTTCCCACGACGCGGCCACTCTGGACGACCTTGGGGAACCAGTCCGGTTTGAGTTTCGCCTTCTTCATCACATCGGCGGCAAGTCGCTTGTTCGATTGCTCAAGCAGACCGTTGCTGATCGCATCGGATGTGCTCAGGCTGGCCTTGCCGGTCAGACATTGGGTGATCCAGTCGCCGGTGGTCATGACTTGGGCAACGCGTGATTTGAGTTTGGCGTCTTGGCGAAGCACCCACATTAGCTTCGGCAAGATGAAGCGTTCTTCGATTCGCCCTACCGAGGCTTCGGCACCTTGTGTGCGAAGTGCGGCGACTTCCCGGCTAGCGGCATTGCATTGCCAACTCAGAGCAGGCATTAGCAATTCGCCTTGCTTATCCAGGAGTACCATGTCGTGCTGGCGAACGGCGAACGAGACAACCGTCTTGTCGAAGGTCCAGCCTTCACGCTGAAGTTTCTTGAGCAGCGTGGATATCATCTTCGGTACGTGAGCGAGATCGAAGGCCGGTTCGCCTTTCCACTTCGTGGCGCCGCGGACTTTCATCGCCGCGTAGGCCTCTTCGCCTTGAGAGCTGCGGACGCCCAGGCCCAGTCCGGTGGTGCTGAGGTCAAATCCTGCCCAAGATGCGTTCTTTTCGTGCGAAGTCTTGCCTGCCATGTCGAAATTCCTGCTCGAAGGGGTTCCTGCTGGAAGGGGTAGGTGTCTCGTCTGCAATATTCACATTGCGACGTTGGCGTCTCGTTGGTGCCACATGTCGATGGCTGTCCGGGAGGGATCGCCCGGACAGCGGATCTTAACGTAACGCCTGGCTGAGAGAGATGCCAGAGGCGGGCACTTTCAGACGCGGATACACTTGGACGCGGGCGATATCCGCAACGGGCCCCCGATCAGAGGGCAGCGGGCACCGGCAGTAGCGCAGGGAAGAATTAGGCTGACGAACGCAGAGAGAAGTCTTGAAGCGGAGGACTGCGGCGAGGTTCCTCCCGCTCTAGTCGTCCGTGTCGGAATCGGGCGCTGGATCGTGTAGCGACAGGATGGCGGTCGCCAAGTCGTCCATCTCGGCGATGATCGCGTTGCGGACGGTCGCTAGGCCGCCGACGATTCCAATCACAAGGACGGTCAGCAGTAGCATCCATTCAAAGGCCAGAAAACCACGACGACGTCGATTTTTGTTGCGGCGAAAGTTCTTCATAGGATGCTTGTCTCCGATCTACTTGTTCCGTTCTTCGTTGTCGTTCTTGTTGTGAGTTGATGAGACGGCTGTCGCGCCCCGATTCGGACGCGCTGATGAGCCGCAGGCAAGAGGTCGGTTGTTAGCGCCCGACGGTCTCGTGACTTCCTTTGAGTCTAATTACGAGTGGCGAAAGTGCTTGAGACGCTAGCACAGGGCTTGCTGCTCTTAAGAAAGAGTTCTGCACTTTCCGTTCCGCGCTAGCGACTCATCCAGGCAGGGGACTCGCGTTTCATCACAACTCGTTGCGCCACCGGCGGATATGACTTGCTTGCAAAATTCACTATGGCGGGGCCCTGTTCAGACTGCTTAACACAGTTCCGCATTCTGTGCCGGGAGAGGTTTCAGGTTCTTAGCGCCCAAGGGCATTTCGGGGCGAGTGCTAGCGGTACTGGCCCAGAAAGAAAAATGATTTCGCCAAAAGATCTAGAACGATTATGACGATTATGCCGCCAAGAGGCTCAGTTTGTTGTGAAGCCACCGGGGGGAACCGTGGCTCGATAAGCTCGCTAGCATTGCGCTGGCGCGACCGATATAGGATCCCCCCAAGTCATGGCGTTCTTGAATCATCACAACCTGCGTTGGTGTCTGGCGTTGCTGTTAACGTCGTGCAGCCTACTTTCTTCCACCGGCTGCTGGCATCAGATTTCACGCAATCCCAAGCTGGAGCATTCGCTTCCCCCGGTCCCGGATGAAATGCGGGTTCCGACCGGTGAGATGAAGACGACGCTGCCGGAATATGTGATCGAGCCGCCCGACGTGCTATTGATCGACGCGCTGAAGGTCGTGCCGAAGCCGCCGTATCACCTTGAGCCGCTCGATGTCTTGAATATTCGCGTGGAAGGGGCATTCGACGACAAGCCAATCGACGGTTTCTACCAAGTGGAGCCGACCGGCGTGGTTAATCTCGGACTGACCTATGGCTCGGTCCAAGTTATGGGGCTCTCGGTTGAGGAATCGATCCTCGCGATTGACGCGGCGCTCAGCAAGGTTCTAAGTAATCCGGGCGTTTCCGTGACTCTCACGCAGACCGCCGGAACTCAGCAGATTGCGGGTGAACATCAGGTCGGACCAGACGGTACCGTCAACCTAGGTATGTACGGACAGGTCTACGTAACGGGGATGACGCTGAACCAGGCCAAGCTCAAGATTGAAGAGCATCTGAGCGAATTCCTGCAAGATCCGGAAGTTGCCGTCGACGTCGGTACCTTCAATAGCAAGGTCTATTACGTCATCACCGATGGTGCCGGCACTGGCGATCAGGTTGTTCGCGTGCCGATCAGCGGTGGCGAAACCGTGCTCGATGCGATCAGCAACATCGGTGGGCTTTCGCAGGTGTCCAGCCAGAAAATGTGGATTGCCAGGCGAACTCCCGACAAGGCCGGTTTTGACGTGCGACTGCCGATCGACTGGTATGCGATCACGGCACGCGGTTCCAACGCGACCAATTACCAGATCATGCCTGGCGATCGAATCTTCATCGACGGAAACAAGCTGTCGGCCCTCGACAGTACGATGGCACGAATTATCGCACCGTTTGAGCGTACGGCCGGGTTTATCAGTTTGACTTCGAGTGCGATTCGAACGTTGAATATTTCGTTCCGAACTCGAAACAACAACAATACGTTCTAGTCGGAATTGAGCGACTGGCGTGACGAAATCAGCAGTCGTAGCGGATAATTCGTTGACGCTCGCTACCGTTGTGCGTAATAATTTAGGAAGACGAGCGTCGCTGGTAGCTCGGTAGCGGCGTCAGAGGTTCAAGAAGCGGAGGCGGGATTTCAGATGCGAAAATTGATTGCACTCACGATCGTTGCTTTCGGTGTGTCGGCTTTGACCACCGAGGCGAGCGCACAGTATCGAGATCCGCGTAGCCCCGCGAACCAGTATCAGCAGCGGCCGACTGTCAGTCCGTATCTTGATTTGTTGCGTGGTGGAGGTTCTGCCGGCTTCAATTACAACACGCTGGTCCGGCCGCGACTCGACCTGCAAAATCGATTGAATCAGGGACGCGTTCAGATTCAAAATGATCGTCGCGACCAAGAGCAGATCAACCAGCAGCAACAGCGCGAGCTGATGAACTTGCAGCGTCACGGCGGAGGGCGTCCAGTGCAGGAGCGGCAGTTCATTCGCAATCCGTTCACACTGCAGCCAGCCGATCCGAGCACGGGTGCCGCTTTGAGCATTCGGCCTACGGGTCAGGGGCGTCCGATTGACTACCCGCGTCCAATCACCGGGCATCGCTCGGGCAGGATGGTCTTTCAACGCAGCACGGGGGAGCCTTACTTCGGTGCGATTAGCAGCCCCGGGGTGCGACGGGCTCGCGCGGGCCGCTAACGGCCCCACTCCGGTCTCTCTTTGATCCTGATCGCTCTAAGGTCGGTGTCAGATGTCTCTAGAGGCTATTCTGGTGGCCTCCGGTGCGCCGCTATGGGGACTGTTTGGTCCTTCATCCGCAGGACCATTCTCTTCGCACCGGATTGAAAAATCGGGCCTGCCGTGGTCTACTCTTGGATTCGTATTCTAGTGCCCGTTCGACCCGTAGAGACGCGAAAATAGCCCTCCATGTTCAAGCAAGTTCAAGGCCCGGTCAAATTCCCGGAACTGGAAGACCGTATCGGGCAATTCTGGCGTGAGCAGGAGATCTATAAAAAGTCTCTTCAAGCTCGCGAAGGTGCCGAGAAGTTCGTTTTCTATGAAGGGCCGCCGACTGCTAACGGCATGCCCCATCCCGGTCACTGCCTGACCCGAGCGATCAAGGATCTCTTTCCCCGCTACCGCACGATGCGCGGCTATCAGTGCGAGCGCAAGGCCGGCTGGGACACGCACGGTCTGCCGGTTGAGGTCGAGGTCTGCAAAGAACTCGGTATCCACTCCAAGGAGGAGATCGAAGAGTACGGCGTGGAGCCGTTCATTCATCTTTGCCAGGCGAGCGTCTGGCGGTACATGCAGGAATGGAAACAGGTCACCGAACGGCTCGGTTTCTGGATCGACTTGGACAAGGCCTACGTCACCTACCACCAGAGCTACGTGGAGAGCGTCTGGTGGGCGCTGAAGGACTTCTTCGATCGCGACCTACTATACCAAGGTCACAAGATCGTCTGGTGGTGGGCCCAAGGTGGAACCGCATTGTCTTCGGGCGAGGTCGGTCAGGGTTATCGTGAAGTTGCCGATCCGAGTGTCTACGTTCGATTCCCGCTGGTCGATGAGCCCGATACCTCGCTGTTGGTCTGGACGACGACTCCCTGGACGCTGCCGAGTAATCAGTTCGCCGCGGTCGATCCTGAGTTGGACTATGCCGTTGTGAAAGACGAAGAGACCGGCCAGAAGTTGATCCTGGCCGCGGCGCTCGTCGACACTGTCGCTGAGAAGGTCAAGCGTGAGCTGGCGGTTGTTTCGACCTGCAAGGGAAGCGACTTGGTGGGTCGGCGATACGTGCCACCGTTCGACTACTACTATGCTGCCGATGGCGAGAAAACGGGAGCGCTCAAAGATGGTGGAACCGAAGCGGTTGCCTGGCGAGTTGTGTCGGCCGACTTTGTGACGACCGAAAGCGGAACCGGTGTGGTTCATCAGGCGCCTGCCTTCGGCGAAGTCGACTACGACGTGCTGGTTGCCCAGCAGGATCGTTTTGCAGAAGGAGAAGGCCCGCAGCTGATCAATGCGGTTGCCCCCGATGGCAAGTTCACCGACGTGGCGGCCGACTTTGCCGGGCGTTGGGTCAAGGAGGCCGACAAAGACGTCTCTCGCAATCTTCGCGGTCGAGAGTTGCTCTTCCATCAGGAACAGTACCTACACGAGTACCCGTTCTGCTGGCGAGCCGACGAAGATCCATTGATCCAGTACCCGCGTGAGAGCTGGTTCATTCGCACCACCAAGTTCAAAGACAAGATGCTGGAGAACAACCGGCAGATCAGCTGGCAGCCCGAGCATATTCGTGACGGTCGTTTTGGCAATTTCCTAGAGTCGAACGTCGATTGGGCGTTGTCGCGCGAGCGCTACTGGGGAACGCCGCTTCCGATTTGGGTCTGTGAAGAAACCGGCAAGCAAGAGGCGATTTGCAGCTACGATGAGCTGACCGCCAAGCCGGGTGCCGATGGCATGCAGGCCTGGGAGAAGGCCAAGGCGGAGAAACCGGAGCTACCCGAGGATCTCAAGGTTCATAAACCGTATATCGACGAGATCACGTACGACTCGCCGTTCGCCGAAGGGGCGCGGATGCGCCGCGTATCGGAGGTGATCGACTGCTGGTTCGATTCCGGCGCAATGCCCTTTGCCCAATGGGGATATCCGCACACTGGTGACGGCGAGTTTGAGTCGCAGTTCCCGGCTGACTTTATCAGCGAAGCACTCGATCAAACGCGTGGCTGGTTCTACAGCCTGCTGGCAATCAGCACGCTATTATTTGACAAGTCGGAATTGAACCCCGAAGATCCGAAGGCGGTGAGGGAGCTGCCGCACCCGTATCGCAACTGCATCGTGCTCGGACTGATGCTCGGTGAAGACGGTACGAAGATGTCGAAGAGCAAGCGGAATTACCGCGAGCCACGCGAGATCTTCGATGTGCATGGCGCGGACGCCCTGCGGTGGTACTTCTTCGCCAAGCAGCCGCCGTGGTCGTCGATCATCTACAGTGAGCAGGCGATCAAGGAGAGCATTCCCGAATTCCTGCTCCGCCTGTGGAACGTCTACAGCTTCTTTGTGATCTACGCCAATATCGACGGCTTCGATCCGGCTAAAGAGCTCAGTGGTGACGTTGGACAGCTCGACGCTGAAGTGCTCTCGCGGGCTGACACCTACCGACCGCTTGCCGAGCGATCGGAGCTCGATCGTTGGGTCATTAGCGAGCTGCACCGCACGACCGCCACGGTGATCGAGCGGATGGACGCCTACGATAACTTTGGCGCCTGTGCCGCGATCATCGACTGTGTCGACTCGCTCAGCAACTGGTACATTCGTCGCGCTCGCACGCGATTCTGGGCGGAAGACAAGCAGGCGGCCGACAAGCTCGACGCCTATTGGACGACCTACGAGTGTCTGATCACGCTCAGCAAGCTCGTGGCCCCGTTCGTGCCGTTTCTGGCCGAAGAGTTATGGCAGAACCTGGCCGGAGTATTCGAGGGTCGTGCGGTCGAGAGTATCCACCTCTGCGATTACCCGACGCCGGATGCCACGGCGATTGACGAGACCCTCAGCCAGCAGATGTCGCTCGGTCGGGAGATTTCTTCGCTCGGTCGGGCCGCACGCATGAACGCGAAGTTGAAGGTTCGCCAGCCGCTCGCCAAGGTCGAAATTGTCTTGGCCGACACGCAGCATCAGGCCTGGCTCGAATCGCACGGTGCCGTGGTCTGCGAAGAACTCAACGTGAAGGCGTTGGAATTCACAAGTGAGCCAGAGAAGTACATCGACTATCAGGTTCAGCCCGACTTCAAGCGGCTTGGCCCGCGCGTTGGTAAGCAGATTCCGGCCGTGAAGAAGGCTCTTGGTGAGGCGGATGGAGCGGCCCTGCTCGCCCAGTTTAAGAAGGACGGCAAGGTTGTCCTAGACCTGCCCGACGGCAACGTCGAACTGACCGATGAAGACGTGCAGGTTCGTCTGCAAGCCAAAGAAGGTTGGGCGGCTGCCCAGGGTAGCCAGTGCGTGGTCGTGTTGTCGACCGAAGTCACGCCGGAATTGGTTGCCGAAGGGATGGCCCGCGATTTGGTGCGTGTGATCCAGGATCGCCGCAAGGATCTCGGTTGCGAGTTTACCGACCGTATTGAGATCGGCATCGAAACCAGTTCCGACGAAGTTTGCGCGGCCATTGAGACGCATATGGAGTACATTGCTCAAGAAACGCTGGCCGATCGGATTGTCTTCTCAGCACTTGAGGGAATCGAGCCAGTCGAAGCGACGTTGGGTGACGAATCGCTGAAGATCTACGTAAAGGTCGTCGCCTGATGAGTGAACCGGCCGAAAGATCGCCCATGCGGATCGCTGTCCTTATTTCCGGCGGCGGGACCACGCTCAAGAATCTGCTAGAGAAGATCGACCAAGGTACGCTCGACGTCGAGATCTCGGTCGTTATCTCAAGTAGCTCGACGGCCGGTGGGCTCAATTATGCACGCGAGGCAGGCATTCCCACGGCCGTCGTCAAGCGTAGCGATTTCGGCGACGTGGAGAGGTTTTCGACGGCGATCTTTGCTCCCTGCCGCGCGGCCTCGGTCGACTACGTGGTGATGGGTGGCTTTCTGAAGTTGGTCGCGATCCCTGCCGATTTTGAAAACCGCGTCGTTAACATTCATCCTTCGCTGATCCCCAGGCATTGCGGCGCAGGTTTTTACGGGCGACGTGTACACGCCTCCGTACTAGAAGCAGGGGAGGGAACCTCCGGTTGCACGATTCACTTCGTCGACAATCAATACGACCACGGACCGATTATCTTGCAGCGAACTGTGTCGGTGGCCGACGACGATACGCCTGAGTCGCTGGCCGCCCGCGTCTTTGAGACCGAATGTGAGGCCTATCCAGAGGCTCTGCGGCTGCTGCAGGCGGGCCGTGTGCGAGTTGATGGGCAGAAGGTGACCGTTGTCAATTGACCCTGACGGGGCATCCAGGACGGGCTAGGTGTCGACTTCTCGGTAACCCAATGCACGGTAGAAAGCGACCGCCCGCTGCCATTTGACGTGTGTCTCCAGGGCGATTTCCCGCCAGTCGCGTTCCCAGCAGTAGCTTTCGAGCGTGTTCATCAACTGCTTGGCAATTCCCCGCCGCCGGTAGCGTGGCAGCACGCAAAGCCAGTGCACGACCGGTCGCGGGTTCTGTTCGTTTCCTCGATCGGCCAAAGCGACGGTGCCGACTTGAAGAGGCGTGGCTCCGTTTTCTTCGGCCAATTCCGCGAACCAGAGCCGAGTGGGGGCCCACCACCACTTGTCGAGGAATTCTTGCTGGAAGTCGTCGCGGGTCCAGCTACGCACGCCGAGCCGTTCAAAAGCGAAGGCCTTGGAACGGAGGATTAGCCACCGGTCGATGTCTGCGTCCTCCTTAAAGGGGCGCAGGCGCAGGGCAGTCTCACTGGTCACGGTGGGGCGCTCCGACAACTGGCGTGACAGCTGCAAGACGATCGGTTGTCGCGAATTACTCGCCGTGCTCATCGGCCAAATCTCGGATGTAGTCGAGGGCTTCTTGGATGTCTGGTGTAACCACGCCGCGCTGGCGGCCATCGCGATCGCATTCGGACAGTATCATTAGCTCTTCAAAGTTTTCGTCGGCTTCGAGCCGCCGCCGCATGCGTGCACCGATGGTGCCCTTGCGCAGTTGATTGGCATTTGTGTGATGCTCGATTAGCCAGCTGGTTCGCGGCGAGATGAACCCTTCCAGGGCGTGCAGCCCTGCGGCGACGTGATTGCGGCGATCGATTGCCTTACCGACGTCGTGCAATAACGCCGCCAGTAGGAACTCCTCGTCGTAGGGAAGGCGTTCTTGGGCCAGCTGGAATACCTGTAGGCTATGGTACAGGGCGTCTCCCTCGGGGTGACGCTCCGGGTTCTCGTGCACTTCTTCCAGCGGGGCGAGCAAGATGGCGAAGTAGTGATACCGGTCGAGGTTCGTGGCTGGCAGCGTCGATGTTGTCTCGCTTTCGCCCTCGTCTTGTGCCAGGAGGAGATTCACGTGCTCGCGGATCTCACGGTTGGTCGGCAGGTCGCGTGGGCGAAGCGGGCCCTGGCAAATCTGACGGGCGACCTGAAGCTTGGCTCGCTGCACGTCCTCCTCCTGTCCAGAAAAGACGAGTCGGGCCGCGTCCCAGGCAATTTGGCTTCGTTGTTTGTCGGTAATCATCGCAAAGGCCGCTTTTGCCCTGTCGGCCAAGGGCGTTGTCAGAAAGAGGTTCTGTGATTGGGCAGCTGGAACGATCCAGGCAAACACGGCAAATACTCTTCTGTAGGTGGAGGGCGTATGCGCGGGGCTAACCAGGACACGATCCACCGGGCGTGGGTTCTATTTCCAGTATACGGACGTTGTGGCGGGCCAGACGAGCCGGCGGTCTCTCTGGTCGCTGGAGCACGCAGGTGGCGATTTCGCGTGCTAGGACCCCGCCTGGGGCTCCTTCAGGTTGATGCTGCCCCAGAATGTCCATATTTGCGGTCGATTCTTGGCAGGGTCTGTTCCAGGTTGAGCGGGGATTTGAGGGGTTCTCGGGGAACCTTTCGCGGTGCCGTCGCGTACTATATCGTGTGCAAGCATTCCCGCCGCTAGCAGGTCGATTCGCCGTTGCACGGAGGATGACCGTTAGCTACCCTTCCACCCTCTCTCGTTATCCTAATCAAACAATCCAACGAAATGTCCACCACTGTATGTGGCGTGAGGAGTTTTCGTATGCGACGAGCAAAATCCCTATTCTCTTTCGCGGCCATGTTGGGGCTTCTTGTGGTCTCACTTCCAGCATGCAACGAATCGGTGGCGGATGATAAGAAACTGCCGCTCGCCTCGACGAGCGCCTCTGCTGCGAACACGAAGACTGCGACTGCGTCAGCGACGAAGACGTCGTCGGAAGGACGTTATCAGGTACCCGACGGCGACGCCAAAGAATTGCTCGCGTATGTCGACAAGCTTACCGAATATCAACCGACAAGCCAGGAAGATGCCGACGCGCATTGGGAAAAGGCTCCCCTCGCCATGTTGGCAGCCGGACGTCGCATTTTGGAATTGGTTCCGGACGAAACCGCTGAAGATCACATTAACGCGGTGAATGTCATTTTCGGAGCTCGGGTGAGCATGATTGCCAACGTATCTGCGGAGGAGCGTCAGCAGACCGTTGACGACATTTTGCAGGAGTTGCGAAGCGCGGCCAAAAGTAGCCCCCAAGAAGCCGGTGCTCAGCTCGATCGATTCATGTTTATGGTCACTGAGTTGCGCAACATCGACGAGATTCAGGTTGCATCCGACACACTCGACGCGGCTGCCAAGATTTTGAATGAGACGAAAGACGAGCAATTGGTCGATGTCGCTGAGCAGCTGGAGTTTAATGCTCGAATGATCGTGCTGCCGATTTCCAGTGAAGAAGAGCAGCAGGCGATCGTCGATTCCGTGGTCGCCGACAGCAAAGATGCTTCGGTCGAGGAGCTCAAGGAGAAGCACGTCACGATTATGTCGATCGTCTTGCAGGAACTGGAAGCTTCTGACAACGCAAAGTTGACTGTACAGGCCTATCGTGATTTCTCTCTGATTCTTCGCAAAGGTGGCGACGAGCAATTGATCGCCAGGGCTGATTATTTCGACGGCATGTTGAAGGTCAAGCAGACGATCGGACAACCGATGGAGTTGGCCGGCCTGACGCACGATGGACAGTCGTTCGATTGGGAGTCGTATCGTGGCAAGGTCGTGCTTGTGAACTTCTGGGCCACTTGGTGCCATGCCTGTCTGCAAAAGCTGCCGGAAGTGGTCGCTGCCCATGAAAAGTATCGTGAACGCGGCTTTGAGGTCGTCGGAATCAGTCTCGACGATGACAAGAAGGCGCTCGCCAATTACATGACGACCAAGGGTATGCCTTGGACCGTGCTGCACCACCCGGGTGGTCAGCATCCGGCTATGGTCCAGTATTTTGTGGAGACGATTCCCGAGACGATTCTGGTCGGCGCCGATGGCAAGATCCTGGCCCGCGGGCTGGAAAATGACGAGCTGATCGAGCGACTCGAAAAGCTGCTTCCGACCTCTGCCCGTACGGCAGCTGCCCAGTAGGCCCTAAGGGATTCGCCAGCGAACGACGTCACTAAGCGGGTGATTGGTTTCGTTGGAAGTTGAATAACACGGCGCGGCATTCCCAGTCGGGGGTGCCGCGTTTTTTCTTGCGCGAGCGGAACGGATGTCGTCCGCGGCAATCGGGTAGCGTCGATTTTTCGATCTCGGGGATTGCAACCTGGTGGGGGGGCAGTACACTGACGAATCGTCTCGATTGGCGTGATCACGCCGCTTTATCTGACGAATTCCTCTCCAGGAGCTGACTATGAAACGGCACCACATCGCGTTCTCGATTCTTCTCGTGTCCACCTTTTTTCTCGTTGCCTGCGGCGGTCCTGCTGTCGAAAAGACGACGGGTTCTGATAATTCAACATCTCAATCTGCGGAGGCTGGCGCTGTGTCAAAAGAACCATGGGGCAACCATGACGGTAAGGAAGTGTTCCTGTTCACGCTCACCAACAAGAACGGGGTGGTTGCCAAGATCACCAACTGGGGAGCGACGCTCACGGAACTGCACACCAAAGACAAGAACGGCGAGCTGGCCGATGTCGTGCTCGGCTACGACACGTTGGCTAAGTGGTTGGATCCGACCGGCGACGGCACCGCGAATCCCTCCTACTTCGGCTGCACGGTCGGACGCTACTGCAATCGCATCGCCCATGGGAAGTTCTCGCTCGACGGCAAGGAATACCAGCTCGCTCAGAACAACGACCCGAGCCACCTGCACGGTGGTAACGTCGGCTGGGACAAGTTGGTCTGGGATGCCGAACTGGTGAACGATGGAAAGTCGGTCAAGTTCTCTCTGACCAGCCCTGACGGACAAGAGGGCTACCCCGGCACCGTTCAAGCGGAAGTGGTCTACACGCTCACCGACGATGATGAGCTTCGTTTGGAGTTCTCCGCTACCAGCGACAAGGCGACACCGATCAGCATGACCAACCACAGCTACTTCAACCTTGCTGGACAGGGCAGTGGCACGATTCTCGATCACGAGGTCAAGCTCGAGGCCGACCGTTTCACGGAATTCGACGATACCGGAATTCCTACCGGCGAAATTAAAGCGGTTGCCGGAACCCCCTTTGATTTCACCGAGGCGAAGACGATGCGAGCTCGTATCGACCAGCTTCCGCCGGATGAGGAGAAAGGTTCGGTCGGCGGTTACGATCAGAACTACGTCCTGCGAGATGCCAAGGTTGCCGAGCCGGCCCTGGCGGGTACCTTCTACGACCCGAGTTCGGGCCGTGTGCTCAAGGTGTTGACCACGGAAGTCGGCGTTCAGCTCTACTCCGGTAACTACCTGGATGGTTCGCTCGTAGGCAAGGGTGACAAGAAGTACGAAAAGCACGATGCCTTCTGCTTCGAGCCGCAATTTCATCCCGATTCGCCGAATCACGACAACTTCCCTTCCAGCATTCTCAAGCCGGGCGAGAAGTACAATCAAGTTACGGTATTCAAGTTTGAGACGAAGTAATTTGACAATTCGCGGCCTTGCGCCGCTTTGAAACAACCGAGTCAGGCGGCTCTCGTGCTCGCAGCCGAGGGCCGCTTCGACTATGGTGGTAGAGAGTTTCCTCCCCGTTTTGTTCATCGTGCCCGTTCCGTTCCCAGTAAAGTTAGCAGGCGTCGACGTCGTATGAGTTTGTGGGTTACCGGAGGAAAGCAGCGTTTGGCATTCGGTTCGCAACCGGAGCATACGCTGTTCGTGAGTGCCAGGATCGCGAAGATCGATGGGGACGAAGTTCAGAACGTCTTGGATTACGTGACGCCGCCAGAACAGTTGGCGACGGAGAAGAAGTCGACGGTTTTCAAGGCGGCCACAATCGAAGGCGACAAGGCCTATCTTTGTACAGAAACCGAGGTGCTGATCTGCAGCTTTCCCAGTTTCGAGATTCAGCGGATTATTTCGCTGCCTTGCTTTAATGACCTGCACCATGTGGCTCCCGGTCCTGACGGTACCTTGTGGGTTGCGGTCACGGGGCTCGACGCTGTTGCAGAGGTTTCGCCCGAGGGGGAACTGTTGCAGCTGGTCGATGCAATGGGGCGGAACGTCTGGGATAAGTTCTCCAAGGAGACTGACTACCGATTGGTTGCCACGACCAAGCCACACGATTCGCATCCGAATTACGTGTTCTTTATCGACGGCAAGCCGTGGGTGACCCGATTTCATCAGAGCGATGCGGCCTGTCTTCATGAGCCGACCAAGACGCTCCCCATTGGTAACCTGCCGCTGCACGATGGACATGTCGATGGCGAACACGTGTTGTTCACCTCGGTCAACGGTCAGGTTATTCGGATCAATCACCAGAGCGGCGAAAAAGAGATCTTCGATCTCAATGAGCTGAGTACTACACCCGATCGACCGCTCGGCTGGTGCCGCGGGCTCCTCCCCACGGAAGAAGGAATCTGGATCGGATTTACGCGAATTCGCTATACCAAGCTGAAACACAATTTGAGTTGGATCCGGCATGGTTTCTCCGACCACGCTCCGCTTCCGACCCGCGTCGCACTCTACGATTTGGATGAGTTTCGCCTGATTCGCGAGGTTGATGTGGAAGGAGCCGATCAAAACGCCGTGTTCAGCATCCACGAGGTGTAGATCCTTCACTCTCGACGGGATTGGTGTCAACGTTCGCCAATGTGCGGCTGGCCGCCACTTTGCGGTTTCCTGCTTGCCACGTCGATTCACGGCCGCCACAATGACGGCTTCTGCTGATCGCGGCTGCTGGTGTGTCGGTGGCCGCGGAGCGTGAGTTGACGCTTTTCGCGGGGGCCAGCGATGCTCGCCAAGTTGCGTACTTTCTCGTTGTTGGGAATCGACGCTTTGCCTGTGGAGGTTGAGGTCGACATCTCCCCCAAGGCCATTCCTAAGACCGTGCTGGTCGGTTTGCCAGAGGCGGCGGTCAAGGAATCGACCCACCGCATCGAACGGGCGTTGGTCAATTCCGGCTTCCAGCGGCCGCAGGATCGCGTCGTTATTAATCTCGCCCCGGCTGAACTGCCGAAGCAAGCGGCTTCGTTCGACCTGCCGATCGCGCTGGGTATTCTTGCCGGCAGCGGGCAGCTCGAAGGGGATCGATTTGACGAGTACGCGGTCGTTGGAGAACTTGCGCTCGACGGTCGCACTCGTGCCGCTAAGGGGTCTCTGTCGATGGCTATTGAGGCGGCCGAGCAGCAAGGCTTGCGGGGGCTGATCGTGCCAACGGCCAACGCTTCGGAGGCGGCCGTGGTCGATACCGTAGAGATTATTGGTGTCTCGTCGCTGGCGGAAGCCGTCGGTTTCATGTCCGATCAGTTGGATATCGAGCCGACCTCGCCTCGCCTCAATGATTGGATCGCACAATATGGCGGCTACGAAGAAGACTTCGCCGATGTGCGAGGCCAGGAAATGGCCAAGCGGGCCGCCACCATCGCCGCGGCGGGGAACCACAATCTGTTGATGGTCGGTCCCCCCGGATCCGGCAAGACGATGTTGGCCAAACGCATGCCCACGATCTTGCCGCAACTGACGACGCCGGAGTCGATTGAGACGACGCGAATCTTCAGTGCCTTGGGTAAGCTGTCTGACGATCAACCGCTGATGGCGACACGGCCATTTCGCGCCCCGCATCACACGATCAGCGAGGCGGGCTTGGTCGGAGGTGGTTCGCTGCCCACACCAGGCGAGATCTCGATGAGCCACAACGGCGTGCTCTTCTTGGACGAAATGCCCGAGTACAATCGCCGCACGCTCGAGGTGCTGCGGCAACCGCTCGAGGATGGCCACGTGACGATCGCTCGGGCACTCAACACAACAACCTTTCCGGCGAACTTTATGCTGGTCGCCGCTTTGAATCCTTGCCCCTGTGGCTACCGAAATGATCCTCGCCGTCAGTGCCAGTGTTCGGTCCCGCAGGTCGAGCGATACATGTCCAAGATCAGCGGGCCGCTGCTCGACCGTATCGATATTCACATCGAGGTGCCGGCGGTCCCGTTTCGCGATCTTTCGGATGCCCCTGTCGGTAGCAGCAGTGCCGATATGCGGGCACAAGTCGAGACCGCACGGCAGGCTCAGCGGCAGCGTTTCAATGGCACCACGGCTCGTGACAATGGTCGCATGTCGCACCGGCAGATTCGCGAGCACTGCCTGCTGAGCCGGGACGGGACCAACTTGCTGAAAAACACGATGGACGAGTTGGGCCTCTCGGCTCGGGCTCACGACAAGATTCTGCGAGTCGCTCGCACGATTGCGGATTTGGCCGAATCGGAAGCGATTGAACCGGACCACCTGAACGAGGCGATCAACTACCGAATGCTCGACCGGCAGATGTGGGTGTAGTCCGGACGCGTGTCGTGTAGGCGCGGGACGTCGCGGTGTGGCAGACGCGTTTAGTCTTTCTTCGCCTTTTCCAGCTTGCTGAGTTTCGTCAGCTTCGGTTTGCAGACCTGCTTGGCCTTCTTCGCGAAGGCGCCGCATTTCTTGCAGCGGAACTCGGCCGGATTCCGCTTGTATTTCTTGATGCCTTTGCGACAACCCATCCGCTCGTCCGTTCCTTCGGCACCCAGGTAAACTCGGTCCGTGGTGTCGTTTCGTGATCCTAGTGTGCCAGGCGACGCCTGGAGCGTTCATTATGGCATTGCGGTCGCCAGGTCGGCCACTGCGGCGCCTCTGGTGGCGAGAGTCGTTAATGAATGTGATCGCCACGGAAGTGCCAGGGTAAATGCCTTTTTTTGCGAAGGTGCGGAAATTCGGACTAGAGGCCAAAAAACTCGAACCCGTTACGTCGCCTCGACTTGCGTCGTGATGCGTCTTTTGGAAAATGGGGCGTAACTGCTTGGCTGGCATGGGTTTGCGTTTTTTGTAGCGGGTTTCTTGGCGAGGTCAAAAAACTATTTGGCGCGTCGCGGGCGGTAGCCCAAATGGAGCTGGTTTCATGGGGTGCGGCGATAATTGGCGGTCCCATCCTAGCGGCAAAGTGGCTCATTTCCAAATAAAAACGCGGGTAACCGCAAGTATGGAGTCGGGAGAGGCAGCACGATGTGCACTCTCGATTTCCTGGCCAGATGGCTACAATTAGGGGCCTGCACCGGTTGGGGGCAAACGTATATTCTGCGGCTATAAGATGGCCCATGCCTGACGTGGAACAACTGATGAACAATAGGCAAAAAAGGACGCCCTATGGATTCCTGGACCGACGGTTACGTTTCCGAAATTCCCTACGTCAATCGCTTCTATCCGGAGCTGACGCCACAGCTGATTCGCTACGCGCTTCGCGCACAAGGGTTTGATGCGCCGGCCTCGCCATTCCGCTACTGCGAGTTGGGTTCCGGCCACGGGCTTTCGACAAACGTCAATGCGGCGGCCAATCCGGATTCGCAGTTCGTGGCGGTCGATTTTCTCACCGAGCATACGCAAGCGGCCCAGGCACTCGCCGCCGCGGCCGAGCTAACCAGCATTGCCTGTTACGACGATAGCTTTGAGCAATTCGCCGCACGCGACATTGAGCCGTTCGATTTCATTTGCCTGCACGGGGTCTATTCGTGGGTGAATGCAGAGAATCGGCAGCGGGTGGTCGACCTGATCGACAAGCTCCTAAAGCCGGGGGGCGTGGTCTACATGTCGTACAACAGTTTGCCGGGACGAGCGCCGGCGATCCCGCTCCGTGATCTGATGTGGTTTCATCAGGAGACGTCCGAGGGGCCGATTGTCGATCGGATTAACGACGCCATTCAGTTTGCGTCCGATCTGTTCAAAACCCAGACCGGTTTCTTTGCCGACAATCGTGGCTTTGAGCGAGTCTTGAAGGCGATGCAGGGCGAGAACCGCAACGTGCTGGCCCACGAATACTTCAATCGCGACTGGACGTCGTTTTATCATGCCCAGGTGGCTTCAGATTTAGGGGCAGTCGGGCTCTCCTTTGCCGCTCCCGTCAGTCTGATCGATCAGTACGACGCGTTGACGATTCCTCCGGCAGCCCAAGAACAACTGGCCAAGGTGACCGATCCGACGCTACGTGAGACGGTACTCGACTATCTCGTCAATCGACAGTTTCGCCGAGATCTGTTTGTTCGTGGACCCAAACGGCTCGGCCCTGATCAAGCTGCCAATATGATGGATCAGCGATTGGCGATGACGATCGCTCGTCGCGACCTGAAGTTGCGACGAACACTGGCGCGTGGAGAGGTGCAGTTAGATGCTCGTGTGCACGAGCCGATCGCCGACGTACTAGCCAAAGGCCCGATGACCGTCCGCGAGCTATTGGCGGATCCCGGTATGGCTGCCGTGGGTGAGCAGCTTGTGTTGCAGGCTCTCAACATTGGCATTGGCGTGGGCTACGTGCAGCCGGCGTTGCCTCTTGAGGGAGAGGACGCTCGTCGCGATGTCACCAACCGCTTCAATCGGGCGGTCTGCGGAACTGCCGGACGGTCGGCCGACAATCAGGTCTTGGCGTCGCCTGTGACCGGCGGTGGCGTACGGGTCAACAGTTTCGACGCGACTTACCTGGGGGCGATTTACGACGGCGTCGATCCCGTTGTCGCCACCTGGCAGTGGCTCAAGGAGCGGGGGCGGCGCATGCGGCGTGGGAACGAGCAGTTGATGACCGAACAGGAAAACGTGGCGTACATCGGTGAGAAGTACGCCGAGTTTGCCGAGCACAAACTGCCGGCGCTCAAGCTGTTGGGATTGGCCTAACCCACCATGGGGGCCGTCGGTTGGCCCTGGCCCTTGGCATCAAAATTCTTGGCCAGCTCTTCTTCGGCGATCGCCTGGAATTGGGTCGCGTAGAGGTTGCGGATCAGCGAGCTGTAGACGATCTGGAATTGCCCGAACGGTTCCTTGGCCCGCAGGATGGCGGCCAGATACTGGGTTTTGTGATTGTGGTAGTCCGCCGGTAGGTCCTTCCAGATCGCTTCTACGCTCTCGCCGATCACGTCCGTCAGGTCGACGATGTCCTGCATAGTGAAGCGATAGATGTCGACTGAGGAATCGAACGCGAGCCCTAGCTCGGCTTCGTAGGCTGCTTTAGCTTCCGGGCTTCTCTGGCCCAAGATCCCACTCCGTTCGTAAATGACGAAACCTCGCTTGTTGAGTCGTTGGGCTTTGCCTTTCGGCTCTTTGGGACGGAAGCAAGGGTCGATGACCTTTTGCACCGAATCGATATCTCGGGTGACATCGCCAAGGTCGAACATGACCAGCTGTCCGTCGGCCGTGACGCCATAGTTGCGCAGGTAGTTGTCGGAGACGTAGCAGCCGCGGGCGGTGATCTGACGATCGAGCTGGGCGATGTCGCGTCCTAGTTTCTCGATTCCAGCCTTGTCACCACGGGCAGCCAGATCGTCGAGGTAGGCGTCGGCGATGGTTACTTTCTCTTGGACGAACGCCTCGGGGCAGTGGGCCGTTTTTCCGCCGATCGTCAGATCAATATTCTTGACGACCGAGGTCTTGGCGATCAGGCCGCCAAGGTAGTTGATCGAGGCGGTGTAGCCGTCTTTGATGAAGCGATAGGCGTCACCATCGAGCGGGTGCTTCGAGAGCTTGAGCACGAAGTCCCAGTCGTCGTGAAACACGACGTCGGTTTCAAAGCCGTCGCCGTTGGTGTTCTCGGTATTGAGCGTAACCGCGGCGATCTGCTGTTTGAGCTGGTCGTAGTTCATGTTGTTCGTGCGACTCGTGTTCGATTGTTGTGTGGAAAGAGCGACTCGGGATAGGCGTTCACCAGCGGAAAGATAACGCCCCGCGCCCGCCGGTCACAAGGTCAAAGCCGAGCAGTTGAAGTCCCAAACGCGCTGGCGGAAGGCGTTTTGAAGTGTACCACACAAAAAAGCCCCGGCAGCGGACCCAGAAGGGGCAATCGCTGACCGGGGCTTTGTGGTTAACTATTTTAACGTCGACTTAGAGGACGACCAACGAATCGTCGGTGTCGTCATCTCCGTCGAGATCGAAGTAGAGGACCAGGCTGTAAGCCGAGGCATCCTCTTGGGCATCTCGTTCAAACTCGAACTTGAGGACCATCGATTCGCCAGCGGAGAGCGTGCGAATGCTTTCCGAACCAGCTTCCCAGTCAGCCAGGCCGATCGAGATGCCGGCGGCCGAGTGAGACGTGTCGACATCGTACAGGGTGATCTTGTCGCCCTTGATCTTCTTGAGCTTCTTGTTGCTGGAGTCCCAGTTGAAGTCCATCTCGTTGATGACGGCAGTGCCGGTACCGTTATTGGTAACAGTCACCATCATCTTGTTCTTGCTGAACACTGGCGTGCTGGCCGAGATGTCACCGATACTCGAGGCAATAAACTCGATCTCAGGAACGATACCCAATTCGGTTCCACCTTCGCCGACGAATCCGACCAGCTGGACACCACCGAACTGGTCACCCAGTGCGAGCGGCTTCGAGCAGGAGGTGTGCATCTCGATGTCCTGCAGGAGCGAACCGCCCTGGGTATCGTAGATGGCGATGAAGGTCGAGGCACCAAAGTGAGCGTCGCCAGCGTTCTCGGCCGACATCGTGAAGGTCTCGTCCAGATCGACGTCGCCCGCGAAGTAGATGTCGCCATCCTTATTCGTGGCTTCGATGTAAACCGTAGCCGGTGGCGGATCGGAGAGCGTACCGGAGACCGACGCCTTGCCTTCCTGGTTATTGGAGAGGAAGTTGTCGCCGGTGTAGGTCATGCTCAGCGAGGCGGCCTTTTCTCCGGTCTCGCAAACGTCGATGTCAGGCAGCGTGCCGTTGTAGCAGCTGGTGTCGCTGTCTGACACGCTCGTTGCCGACATGACTAGGTCGACCGTGGCGGTCGCTTCGTTACAGTAGACACCCATGTTGCGAGCCATATCCATGGCCTCGAAGAGCCAGGTTTCGCCCGCATCTAGCAAGCCGTTCTGATCGACGTCGCCGACGTTGAAGCCGTCTTCGTCAGTCAGGGCCACGATGGCGCCATCGATGGTCGAGAAGTCGTCGCTGGTGTCGCCAGGCGTTCCGGCGTCGTCGACGATGACCACGTTGTCCATCGCTTCGCTGCCAGAGTTGGTGACCGCATAGGTCCAGATGACCGTGTCGCCGAGGCCGATATCCACGGCATCTTCCGGCGTATCGGCATCTTCGCCTAGGTCATTGTTTCCTTCTGGTACTGGTAGCGAGGCATAGTCACCGGTGGCGTCTCCAGCCGCGACTAGCGTGACTCCACCAAACACGTCGCCCAGTGAGAGCGGCTTCGAGCAGGAGGTGTGGACGTTAATGTCCTGGAGAAGCGATCCGCCCGCGTTTGGATCGGCGTCGTAGATCGAGATGAACGTTTCTGTACCGAACTTGTCGATCCCCGCGACGGCGGCCGACAGGTCGAACGTTTCACCCAGGTTGACCGTTCCGCTGAAGTAGACCTCATTACCCTTGTTGGTACCAACGATGTAGACCGTCGATGGCGGTGGGTCGGACAGCGTGCCCGAGACCGTGGCCTTGCCTTCTTGGGTGTTGGAAAGCGAGTTGCCACCTTGGTAGGTGAACGTCAACGTGGTCAGGTCGTTCAAGCCAAGGTCTTCGCACACGTCCTGGCCGACGATGCTGGTGTGATCTTCTTCCGCTCGGGTGTACTTCTCGAGATTGAGCGGATTGATGTAGTGGTGGCTCGGGTCCATGTCGGTCGGACCTTCGGCCGTGGTGACCATCACCTTGTTGACGTGCTGGCCGCCAACCGTGGCGATTTCCATCGCTTGGAAGTACCACGACTCGCCTGGATTGAGCACGCCGTCCATGTTGGTGTCACCAACGTTGTAGCCGTTGCCGTCGACCACGGCTTCCGGCGTGAAGTCGTCGCTCGGATCGCCAGGCGTTTCGTTGTCGTCGGTCAGATCGGTGATCGTCAGATCGACATCGCCGGTGTTCTCGACCACGTACGTCCAGGTGATCTTGTCGCCGATGTTGGCGATCGGACCGGTCGGGGTATCGGCGTCCTCGCCGATGTTGCCCGGATCAAACGGATTGTCTGGCGTGAGTTCGATCGTCTGCCCCAACAGCGGAGTGAGCTGGTCGCCCGGTGCGTCGGGGGTGACGCCGCTACCTTGGGTGAAGACGTCGCCGTTGGTGTTTTCAACACCGACGAGCGTGACGCCGCCGAAGACGTCGCCGAGGTTAATCGGCTTCGAGCAGGAGGTGTGAATCACGATGTCCTGCAGTACGTTGCCGCCCTGGGCATCGTAGATCGTGACGAATGTCGAGGCACCGAACTTGGAGAGCCCGGCGTCTGCGGCAACCATGTCGAACGATTCGTTCAGGTTGACGTCACCTGCAAAGTAGACGTCGTCACCTTTGTTTGTGGCGACGATGTAAACGGTCGCCGGAGGAGGATCGGAGAGGCTGCCAGAAACGGTAGCCTTGCCTTCCTGCGGGTTCGTTAGTTCGTTGGTGCCGGTGTACTCAAACGACATCACCACGTGATCGGCGGCACAGATGTCGCCTTCGTTCGGGGGCAGACCTTCGTTGATGAAGTGGGCCGGATCGTCGTCCATCACCATGGCGCCGTTGTATTCACCGGTTGCCTTGGCAACATTGCGGTGCTGACCAAGGGCGGTCGTTTCGGTGACTTCCAGACCGGCGGTGTAGAGCCATTGCTCACCCGGATCGAGCAGGTTGTCCTGGTTCACATCGCCAACGTTGTAGCCGTCGTTGTCGAGAACCGGATCGGGATTGAAGTCGTCGGCCGTGTCGAGCGTTTCGTTGTCATCGGAGACGACAACATTGGCGATTGGGGCGTCGCCATCGTTGGTGACCACGTAGGTCCAGACGACGGTGTCACCGACCTGGGCGGCTGGGCCGGTCGGATCGTCGGCGTCGGCGTCACCCGTACCTGGGGCGTAACCGTTGCCCGGATCGGGAGCTGGGGGATCGAGCACCATCGAGCCGCCATCGGCATCGCCGGCGCCGACCAAGGTGATACCACCAAAGATGTCGCCGAGTGCAAGCGGCTTGGAGCAGGAGGTATGGACCTCGATGTCCTGCAGCACGCTGCCACCTTGGGCGTCGTAGATCGTCACGAAGGTCGAAGCACCGAACTTGCTGTCGCCGGCATTCGAGGCCAGCATGTCGAACGACTCGTTCAGATTGACGTCGCCTTCAAAGTAGACGTCGCCGCTTTTGTTAGTACCGACAATGTAGACAGTATTCGGCGGCGGGTCGGAAAGCGTTCCGGTTACGACGGCTCTGCCTTCCTGTGTGTTGGAGAGTTCGTTGGTTCCCGTGTAAGAGAATGTCAGCGAGGTTAGGTCGCCAAGGTTCTGGCAAACCAGGTCGCCCGGATCGCTGGGGGTGCCGCCGTCGTGGGGATCTTCAACGCGGACGAGCTTCTCGACGTCTAGCGGTGGAACGGGAGCATCGTCAACGCGGGTGTATTTTTCAACGTCGACGTCGGGATTGGCACTACCTTCGATCTCGCCGATGTTACCCTTGGCACCACCGCTGAAATTGACGGTGAAGTCGCCGTCGAACGTCGAGTTTTCACTCGTCGTCGTTACGCCGATATCTTTACCGCTGTAGTACGGGCCCCAGGTTCCGCCACCGCTGAGGGCACCACCGACGAGGAACGCACCGCCGGTCGGCGTGAAGCTGAAGTCGTAGGTGTCGGTGGTCGTACCAGTGTTGACGTGACCGAAGCCGGTGACTTCACCGGTCAGCAGGGTTCCAGAGACATCGGCGATGAAGTCGCCATCGATGTCGATCGATCCGGTTAGCACCAAGTCATCGCCCGGGACGCCACCGACGAGATTGCCGGAGTTGTCGACCTGAATATTGATGTCAAAGCCGCGGGCCGGAAGCACGGCGCGGGGCGGCGTGGTCGGCGAAGGAGGACCGGCCAGGAACGCCAGCGGCGTAGCCGACAGATCGAAGCTCTGAGTTCCGGCGTCGTAGTCAACGGTACCGGTCGAGTTGTACGCGACAAGTGGGAAATCGGGAGCAACGCCGAGGGCGGTTAGCATCGCTCGGTTTTCGAGACGCTCGAGTCGCAGGGGCTGGCCCTCCCGCTGCTGATTTCTGTTCTTCGAGACCTGACGGCATCGGCGAGTCGCGAACTTTTTCTTCATCGTATTGGTGTCCCTGTGGAGCAGTTATTTATTGTCTTGATGGTTATTGGATAGGTTGCCCGACCTCTTTGTGGGAACAGACCTCAGGGTCTCATTGTTCGACACTAGTTGAAGCCACGGAGGCGTCTATAGTCACAAAGAGGGGGTTAGTTGGTGGTCCCTTGTGGGGTACTGCCACTGCCCGGGGGTAGCGCAATGCCACGAGGGTCCGAAATTAACGGATATATGGAAAACAAGGAGGTTATATGACCCGACACAAGCAAAATGAAGTGCGACCCGAGGCGACTGCTTACCTGCTGTCTACCGCGGTCGAATGCCTGAGAAAAGTCGAAGGTCCCTCAACGGCTTCCCAAAGCTGTCAATCGTTGTTGCAAAAAGTCGTGACTCTAACTCGACGCCCCTAATCTCTGCGCCGGCGTCTCTATCGTTTCTCTGCCTAAACTCTAGCTGCTACGTCTTTTTAACACTAAGGAAGCAAGTGTGTCTACGTGGGGTTGCGCAAAAAGCGCGAGTCTGTTTCTTAACCCCGTCTAGTTTCTTAACCCTGTCGCTTGCGAATCTTTGAAACGGTCATCAAAAGCAATGCGATACCACCGAGGCCGAGCATGGCCACGGTCGACGGTTCGGGAATTGGGAATGCATCCGACGTGCCCGAAAAACCATCATTCGCAAAGCTTGCAGCAAACGATCCTCCAAAGCCGGAGTTGACTGCATTGATAATCGTTCCGCCACGCTGTCCGCTGGGGTAGAGCGGAGCGAGGTCACCACCGGTGACGGCGAAAAGGAATTCAAAGATTTCTCCGCCCGCAGGCAGGTAACCAACGTCGTCGACCGTTCCGGTCAACAGTGTGCCACTATTGTATCCCAGTGCAGGAATGGTTCCCGTGATCGAGATGCTGCCACCGGTGACATACATGTCAGTACCAAGCGTGGTAGGGGCAAGCGTTGCGCTCAAGGAAAACGCTCCGCCGTCAATGGTGTAGTCAGGGGGAGCGATCCCATCGAGATCAAGGTCTGTAGCAAACCCGTTTGCGGTGAACGTGCTCGTACCGGAATCAAAACTGACTGCCACAAATAGCGACGTCACATCTGGGACATCGGTGACCAAATTGAGCGGCGTGGCCTGGGCGTAGCTGGCCGTCATCGTTAGTGCGAGAATCGCCACCGCGATCTTGCGAAGGCCAATTGTAAAACAGCGCGTTCCCCAACGTGTCTCAAAGGAGTTCACCCGCGTAGCTGAAATCATTGTCGTATCCTTGGTGCGTCAATTCAGGTTGTGATCATCAACTGCTGTTGTGCTCATCAACGATTGAGTTGTTCTAAGTGCCTGTTGCTAATTCTGTATCGCGTGTCTCTTGTTGCTGTTCATTCAGCTCAACCAAAACTACTGCCTCACAGCATCGCCTGGTCGTCTCGTCGCGTCGATCCATCACGCCATTGAAAGAAAACTCGTCTACCTTCTTCGCTGATCGCTACGGTCCGACAATATCGGTACCAGCGATCAAACCGCCCAATGCGAAGCGATGGGCGCTACGACGAACGAAGACGAGTTGTCTCTCTTACCCAGTTGCACTTTACGAGCGCCGTTTGCCATCAAAAAACAGCAACTCAACCTCCATTTAATAGCCAAATTCTCACCACGGACCGAGGTCAAAACGGACCCCGCCCGACGATGGTTAATGCCCATACTAAGAAGGGGAAACCCATCGTGTCAATCATTTTGTGCGAAAGCACCAAGTTTTTTCAAAAAAATGGATTTTGCCGAGTTAAGCGGTTTTCACGACGTAGGTACGCCGGCAGTCGAACCCCTCTGAGGATGGGTTCTTGATAGTGTATTTACGTGGCCCCAGGCGGTTGGGGATAAGATCTCGCTGGGATGTTCCGTAACTCCTTAATTAGAAATGGGTAACGACGAAATCTATGGGGTTCTTGAGCTGTTTTTCGAGGTCCCGAGGTATCATTCCGCCTGAACATGTGGCAAGTCGATGAAATGGAATGGGGCTTGTGGGTGTTCGGGGGGATCGGCAGGAGACGTCCAAGCAGATCCCTGAGTGGCCGTCGGCACGATTGCCAGTATCAAGGTGCAACGCGCCGCAGCGAACATTCCCCCGGACCGGGCGTACGGGAGAGGTAGCCGGCCCTTCGGAATTGCGGGCTGGATAGGGGCTCCAGCCACACGGTGCTAGTTCAAGCGGGAGATGTCGGGTATGCGGAAGGCACTGGGCATGTGGGACGGTCGCTTTCAGTGGCTATTTTCGGCGCTCGTACCACTGCTGGTTCTGACTGCTTGTGGCGGTGACGGGTTCCCGCCGGCGAATGTCGACACTCCGAGCCACGGTCACGGCTCTGAAGTTGCTCGGCTTCCGAACGCAGCGGCCGCCAAGTTCTGGCCGTCCTGGCGAGGGCCGCTTGGTACCGGTGTTGCGCCGAACGCCCAACCACCAACCGAATGGGGCGAGCGTAAGAACGTTCGCTGGAAGGTTCCGCTGTTGGGGCTTGGACATTCGACGCCCGTCTTGTGGGATGACAAGATTTTCTTGACGTCGGCCGTTCCGGTTGGCAAGCCACTCGATCCGCCGCGACACGACGAGGCGCCCGGTTCGCACGACAATTTGCCGATCACCCACCGACACCAATACGTGGCCGCCTGTATGGATCGCGCGACTGGCGAGCTTCTGTGGCAAAAGGTTCTGCACGAAGAGATCCCGACCGAAGGTGGTCACACGACCGGCAGCCTGGCGTCGCACTCGCCTGTGACCGATGGCAAGGTGGTCGTGTTCTTCTTTGGTTCGCGTGGTTTATATGGCCTCGATTGCGAAGGAAACGAGCTGTGGCGACACGACCTGGGACAGATGCAAACCAAGCATGGGCATGGCGAGAGCAGTTCGCCGGCCCTACATGGCAATTCGGTCGTGGTGAGCTGGGACCACGAGGGGCAATCGTTCTTAGTCGCCTTCGACAAGGCGACGGGTGAGCAACTCTGGAAGCGGGAACGCGACGAGGTGACGAGCTGGTCCTCGCCGGTGATCGTGGTTGAAGAGGGGCGTGCGCAGGTCATCGTCAGCGGCACCAACTTCATTCGTGGCTACGACTTGGTAACCGGCGACGTGATCTGGAAATGCAGCGGGCTGTCGAACAATATCGTGGCCACGCCCGTCGTTGCCGATGGCGTCGGGTACTTCGCCAACAGCTACAACACTCGCAATATGTTGGCAATTCGGTTCCGTGGAGCGACGGGCGATATCACGGGCAGCGACTGCGTGATGTGGGTGCGCCGTCGCGGGACGCCCTACATTCCGACGCCGCTATTGTACGACGGGGCATTGTACTTTATGGGGCACTACCAAAACGTGCTGTCGCGCGTCGACGCGACCAGTGGCGAGAATCGTCCCGGGCCGATGCGGCTACCGATGCTCCGCGACATTTACGCCTCGCCGGTGGCGGCCGCGGGCAGAATCTACATTACGGGACGAGACGGCACGACGGTCGTTCTGAGTCATGCCGACGAACCGGAGGTGCTCTCGGTCAATCACATCGACGACGCGGTCAATGCTTCGCTACTGCTGGTCGACCGCGAGATCTTCATCCGCGGCGAAGAGTTCTTGTACTGCATCGCGGCGGACGAGGAGTGAGGGGCACGAAGCGGGCTATCGCTCTCAATCGCCTAGAACCCTTCTCCGATGCGTTCGATCTTCAATGCCTTTGATCTTCGGCGCGTTTGACTGACGTCGAAATGGGCAGCGTCCGTCTGACGTCATTTGCCGCCAAATTGGTAAACTCGGTCGGTTAGGCAAGCTCTCTAGGCGGTGATGTTTATTGCGTTCCGTTCCCACCGTTGGTGCCGATAGGAGGAGAAGCAAGGAATAGGCGGTGGGAGTTTGACGATTTCACGCCCGGTTAATCGGCCTCGCCCGATCGGCATTCTTCCCGCCCTGCACACAACACATTAGAGAGGTTCATGTCATGTCCCGTTTCGCCAGCGTTGCTGTTACTGCCGTTGCGTCGTTTTTGCTAGCGACCTCCGTCGCCTATGCTGAGAACTCTGAATACACCAACTCTCTGTGGTCGAACGCCTCCTGCACAGACGACTGTGGCTGCGAGGTGGACAATTGCGATTGCTGCTCCGGCGGTTGGTTCTCCGGGGCATCGATCTACGGCGAACTACAGCTTGTTCATCTTGAACAACATTCGACGGATGCCGCCGTCAACCCAGATATTGACGGCGAGACAGGATACCGGGCGATCGTCGGTATCGAAGGTGCAAGCGGCCTTGGTTTTCGCATTACGCACTTCGACTATGACGGAGTTCAGCTAGTCAGCGGTGTGTCAAATGGTCTCGACATGACCGCATCTGACTTTGAAATCACCGACTGTTTTCAGCTCTGTTCCTGGAGAGGAACACTCTCCGGCGGGTATCGCTACGTCGAACTAGATTCCTGGGAATTCGGAAGCACCGACGTCGATTTCGACGGCCATGGTCTCACGGTCGGGATTGAGATGGAACGCGACCTGATTGGCCGCCTCGGTCTGTTTGCGTCTTGGCAATACAGCATCCTGTTCGGTGACGATCGCGACGCTTCATCCGACTACGACACGACATTCGACTGGACGGAGCTTCAACTCGGGCTTCAGTACGACATGTGCCTGTTCGGTCGCGATGCGTTTCTGCGAGCTGGTGCCGAAGCCCAGATGATTTCCGGTCCCTTGGATGACGACGCCGACGACGCCGGAATGTTGGGCGGCTTCCTGAGCTTGGGCGTACGGTACTAAACCGGACGACTTTGCACTCAAACGGTTTTGGTTCGATTGGTGATCCGGCGGTCAGGCGACCGATAAATAGGGACGACCCTACTCATCTGTCGCCGCCGCCTGGACGCTTGCTATGAAGCCACTGCTTGCAACCTTTTTCTGTGCCGTCTGCATCACGCTCTTCGGTTGTGCCTCGACGAAGGTGCAGATTCCCACCGTACGTCCCGCCGAGATGGATCTCTCAGGGCTCAGCCGTGTTGCCGTGCCCGAGTTCCAGGGCCCGGCTCCTTATGCCGCTGTGGCGCGAAACATCGTCGCCACGGAACTTGCCGGCCGGCAGCGCTGCGACGTGCCGGACGTGCATACCACGCGGGCGATGATTCCCGCCTGCATTCCTTACCAAGGGCAAGGCGTCAACGTGCATCAGATGGTGGCCCAAGCTCGCGCCGCCGGATTCGACGCCCTGGTCGTTGGCGAAGTTCGCTTCGAGGGCAGTACCGACGACAAAAAGCTCGTATTTGGTAATCCAACGCTCAAAGCGACAATCAAGACGCAGTTGATTGATCTGCATACCGGTCACGTTCGCGGGAACACCGAACTGGCACGGCAGTGGCAGGGCAAGCTTTCGACGTCGCCGAAAAGCGATAAGTCGGAGCAGGCCGTTTCCACGATGGTTGTCCGTGGGGCGGCCCTGGCGACGGTCGCACGGCTGGCGAGTTCGCAGCCCAACGTCGATGTTTCGCTTGCCGAAGCGGAGGCCGGCGATGACCAGCAAGCCATGGACGCCGGCCTCGAAGCGGCCCGGCGCGGTGACTGGAATGCCGCTTCCGATTGGTTCTATCGTGCGACGACGACCCGGCCGAATTCTTACGCGGCCTTCTACAACCTGGGCGTCGCCCGTGAGGCGGTATTCGATTTCGCTGGTGCCCGTCACTGGTACAACACGGCCCTGGCTCAACGGGAGCAGAGTGATTGTCGAATCGCCCTGGCCCGGGTTGACCGCTCCTGGCATGGCCACCATCTGGCCCAGCAGCAGATGCACCATCTGGCCCAGCAGCAGATGCACCATCTGGCCCAGCAGCAGATGCACCATCTTGCCCAGCAGCAGGCACAGCCGCGGCAGACGCAGCAGCGGTAGGCGCAGCAGCGGTAGGCGACCGTTAACGTCGCGCAACGGCCAGCGTTGCGGCGGCGGTAGCTTTCAGGTGACGGTTGGACGATGAGCGTGCTGCTGAAGTAGCAGCTGACACCGAGGTCGAGTCGAAGAGCCTCGCTCTGGGATTCCCTCACCCTTGCGCTGGCGAGTTGCTGGGCAATGCTCCCCTGGTGTGCTGTGTTTTGTACGCGGCTTCAAGCAAGAAATGAATTGCCGTTCCAGCCGTAGCTGCGAAAACGCCGGGTCTCGGGTTCCTGCACTCGAATCTCGCACTTAGTTACGTCGTCCGGGAATTCTGTCAGAAGTTCAACGACTAAGGACTGAAAATCATTGGTGTGAATATTCAGGACTGCGAAGTACGTTCGATCTGCATGGATCATGATTGCACCGAAGGCGGCAATCTCGTTGCTTTGATCTGTGATCTTTATCCTATACCCGACTTCGTTTGAGTCATGAGAGAAGACTTCGCCTTCGTCTGACAGAGTTCCGGCCGTGAGGAAGTTAAGCCTCGCGACAATCCACGATGCCAATTCGTGTTTTGTGTAGCGTGAAAGTTTTGGATACGCTTTACACAGCGCTTCGGTAAACGTTGGATCCGAGGGCTCAACGCTTCCCACTTGTGGAGAGCCTTCCCGAGTGGTCCAGGCATATCCCAGCTCTTGAAATGATAACGCCATTTGTATCTCTCATTCGTAAAGCGTTTCTGATGCACCAGGGTTGCGCCCGGCGCAGTTCTGGAACTGGTGCACACCCTTCATAACGATTGCCTGCCCAGATTGCCGTTTCATCTGTGTCCGTTGCAATCCGTGTTCCACACACGAAAGTGTAAACGGCCCTCGCCACTCACCTACAGGTAAATCGAAAGATCGAAGTCGACCGACAGATCGGCAAGCTTCTTGAGCAGGTGGTTCGGTGCGAACAGATGTGCACTCGTGGATGGCTATCGTGAGCGTGTCCTTGCTCGGACGTCACGCTGTGGCCGGCACCCTTCCAAGCATGGATTCCGCCGGGGTACCGATAGACGTTCGTGAAGCCGAGTTCCTGGGCGAAGATGGCCGCGTTGTGGCTACGGGCACATTTCACGAACCCACAATAGACGACGATCTTGCGATCCTTGTCATCGCCTAGCAGTTTCTCGTAATCCGACTTGCTGCCCCCGCCAATGGCGTCGTCGCTCCAGGTCTCGAGTACCTCTTTGGGGAACTCGAAGTTGACCGCGCCCTTGATGTGGGCTTTGTTGTAGCTGGCCGCTGCGGGCATGGCGTCGAGGAGCAGGAAGTCATCGCCACTGGATATCAGCTCTTTCAACTCCTGCGTGGAGATAAGTGGGTATTGCCCCTTTTGCGTTTCGCCCACCAGTTTGATGGCCGCCGCTTCCGTTTCGACTTCGCGTTGGAACTGGTTGGTGCCACATCCGGTGGTCAGCAGGGCCAGTGCCAGGCAGGCGGCGCAAGACGGCCACGACTGGCGATGGCTAATCGGGGAGCGTTTTGAACCTTCTTCTCGACGAACGTTTCGATCGCGTTTCACTGCCTTTTGCTCCAAAAAATGAGACCGCACCAAACGACGAGCCCCAGGTCGATGATGAGTTGCGTGCGAATATTCACGCGATGCCCCGGCCCAAAGCAACCGCACTCGATGTCTAGACCCAAGTAGATACCATACGCCAGGACGCCAATAAAGACGCCCAAGAGAATTAGCGTGGCGGTCAGGCTACCGCGAATGCCAAACGCCAGGCTGACGCCGAGGATGATCTCGAAGATGCTAATCATCCAGGCGGCTGTCACGACGAGGGAATCGTGAGCCAGGCCGAAATCGCCGATGCGGCTCGCGAACTGGGGGATGTCTCCCAGCTTCGAGATGCCGGCAAACAGAAACACCGCCGCCAAGGCAATTCGGGCGAAGCGATACAGGTATAGGCGAGCAGGGGCAGGGTTCACAGGTGGGCAATATGAAGGGTTGGACGTTGCCTGGACCCGCCGACTACTTGTCATCGACAGGCGAGAGAGAAGCACCATTTTTCACCGGCACACACGTCTCCGGGTACCGGCAGACGCGGTCGATGGTGCTGCGGTGGGCACCGTTGAGCACGCCGGTCCCACGCAGAGTGCGGGTGGCGACCTGCCGATTCTTCTTGGCGGAGTAGTCGACGAAGTGGGGCAGGGCATCGCCGCCGTGGCGAGCGTTGATGTCGAGCATCTTCACCGGTGAGGCGGGTGAGAAATCGCACTTGGCCAGGTCAATCGTGCGTCGATCGTGGGCCCTGAGCGTGCGGAAATGGATCTTCTGGCCAGCCGAATCGTAAACGATGCTCCACTTGGTGAAGTGGCCTTGGGCGATGCGGTTGAGTGTGATGAAGGCGTGCTTGACCGGATCGGTTGCGTCGTCGAAGGAGCTTAGCCGCTCAGCTGCGGTGGCGAATCGGGAGCCACGAAACGAGTTGCCAACGCGGCGGTCGCCGCCAAACCCCTCGAACTCGGCAACCCAGCTGGAGGAGGATTCGTAAGTTGAGTTAGTTAGCACGCGGAAGGGCAGATCTTCACCGCGATGGACGACCATTTTGCCACGCAGAAACTCTACTGTCGCGCAGTCGCCTGACTTGTCTGTCACGAAGAAGTGCACGCGAGCGTTGGAAACGGCGGCGATGCGAATCTCCTCGTCGCTCGCCAGTACGTCCGCCACGCTGTTGGCCGTGTCGAGCTGGTATTGAATCCATTGCGGGACGTTGACCGCGGCCCGGTCGTCCTCGTCTGGATAACGAGTGCGGCCGAGCATCGAGATCGTGATCACCAGGCCGGCTTCGTTCATGCCGCCACAGGGAAACTCCCGGCCGTACTGGTTGAACGTCACGCTGCCAAAGCGGCTGGTCCACTCCGCGGGATTGGAATCGTCCACCAGCCCCTGTTTCTGGATTCCCCGTTTGTTGATCAGGACCAGCCCGTCACCCAGGTGCCAGTCGTAGTTCTGACCACAGACCGGACCGGCCTTGGTTACCAGACAAAAGGCGGAACAGGCCCAGCTGCTGCTGCCCGAGGTGATAAGCAGTACGAAGCAGAGTGCGATGGTGAGGGCGCGTTTCATGGTTAGGCTTCCTGCAGTAGTTTTGCTCGGACCGAAATGATTCGGACGTCGGTGTCCTGGGGGTAACGATATTCTACCACTTTGCCGCCGCAAAGATGGACTGTGACCTGCGATTGCCGGATACATCGCGAGTCAACGAGACGATCGACGCCATCGGCACACTTACTTATTTGCTCACGCCGGGGTCAGCATTGTCGTTGGAAGAAGAATCGGCATTGTCACGAGATGTGTTTCCGCCCATGCCCCACGCTTCGATGAAACAGACCCAGATCATAGCGACCTGCGAGCCGCCAACAACATATGCGACAATTTGTAGAGTGTGCTGCGTTCCCATAATCATGGCGACGACAAATACTATGTAGACTCCCGCCAATGCGGCGCTTAAGAAGGGGGGGCAGAGTTGAACGCGATTGTTCTTGGCGTGCGAGACCATCGTGACAATGCACGCTACAAACAGCAGTCCCGCAACGACGAAAACGGACGCATTCCGCACGCGGATACTGAAGAATACAAGTGCTGAAATGATCGCGAAAATCGCGCCGAGAAAGTACTGATGGAGCACTGCCTGCGGCACCTTAGCTCCGGGAATGAATGGGGACATAAGGCGGTTCCTCATGGATTTCACTTAGCGAATTCAGACTTTCGCCACCGCTAGCGACTCAATATTGAATCTTACTGGATATCCGACCGCTTGGCTCCTAATAGGCCCACGCGAATGCCATGTTTCTTAAGTACCGTCGTCGCCTTGGTGTTCACGATGATCAACGCGAATAGATTCGCGTAGGGTACGAATGCAAACAACGGGGACAACGCCAGGGCGGCCAAAAAGATGGTCATTGGCAAGGGGTAAATCCGCAAAGCCAATAAGACGATACATACGACCGCTAGCAGGTGAACGCCAATGAACAAGGGCCGCAACCAGCTGAGTGTTTCCACGTCCAAGCGTTCTGCGCCGAAAATGGCGACGGCCCCCGTGGCAATGCTGAGTAGGAGCACGTACATCAGCCAGTCCTGGAACTTGGCGATTTTGATAAGTTCTTCGCGCGGCAGAGCGTTCTCCGGCGGTAGCTGAGGAGCCTTAGTTGCTGCCGCGTCCGTGGCTGGGGCTTGGAAGGGATTCTCTTCAGATGTGGTCATGGGTTTGCCCGTTGTTAAATTGCCCGTGGGTGCGCTTTGCTTGTTAGGAAGCGAGTTGACGGTCTCGTGTTCTTCCTTAGTAAACGCAAACGGCCGAGGCACGCGAGCGATCGTGTCGCAGGCGTCCTCGGCCGTGTTAGCGTAATATTACTTGCCGTTAGGTTGCAAGTTGTCGAATGAGCAAGGACTACTTGCCGTTCGACAGGGCTGCTTGGGCGGCGGCCAGTCGGGCGACCGGCACGCGGAATGGCGAGCAGCTGACGTAGTCGAGTCCAACTTCGTGGCAGAAGTCGATCGACGACGGGTCGCCACCATGTTCACCGCAGATACCGCACTTCAGCTTGGAAGCGACGCTGCGACCACGTTCGACACCAGCTTGCACCAGCTGACCGACACCGACGGTGTCGAGCGACTGGAACGGATCCTTCTCGAGGATTTCCTGCTCCAGGTAATCCGGGAGGAAGTTGCTGACATCGTCACGGCTGTAACCGAAGGTCATCTGCGTGAGATCGTTGGTACCGAAGCTGAAGAAGTCGGCGTGCTCGGCGACCTGATCAGCGGTCAACGCGGCACGCGGAATCTCGATCATCGTACCGACCGGGATGTTCAGCTTGCCGGTGTACTTCTTCGCCTTGACGACGCGAGCGATGACCTCGAGAGCGAGCTCTCGCAGCATCGAAAGTTCCTTGGCGGTACCGACCAGCGGAATCATGATTTCCGGCTTGGCGTCGACCTTCTTCTTCTTGCAGGCGATGGTCGCTTCGACGATCGCGGTGACCTGCATTTCGAGGATTTCCGGATAGGTCACGGCCAAGCGGCAACCGCGGTGGCCGAGCATCGGATTCACTTCGTGCAGGTTGGCGACGCGACTCTTTACCGCTGCCGAGCTGACACCCAGGACCTTGCCGAGTTCGGCTTGGCTCTTGGAATCGTGCGGCAGGAATTCGTGCAGCGGCGGATCCAAGAGACGCACCGTGACGGGATAGCCCTTCATGGCGGTGAAGATGCCGGAGAAGTCCTTGCGTTGGAACGGCAGGAGCTTCTTGAGGGCGGCACGACGATCCTTTTCGCTCTCCGAGAGAATCATCTCACGCATGGCGAGAATGCGATCGCCTTCGAAGAACATGTGCTCGGTGCGGCAGAGGCCGATACCTTGGGCACCGAACTCGCGGGCACGCTTGGCGTCGGCCGGGGTGTCCGCATTGGTGCGAATGCCGAGCTTGCGGTGCTTGTCGGTCCACTTCATGAGCGTTCCGAAATCGCCACCGAGTGCCGGCTCACGGGTCGACACGCTGCCGGCCATGACTTCACCGGTCGAACCGTCGATGGAGATCGTGTCGTTCGCCTTGAAGGTCTTCTTGCCGATTTTGATGATCTGCTTCTTTTCGTCGATGTGGACTTCGCCAGCACCACAGACACACGGCTTACCCCAACCGCGGGCGACAACCGCCGCGTGGCTGGTCATGCCACCGGTGCTCGTGAGGATGCCCTGGGCGGCGTGCATGCCTTCGACGTCTTCCGGGCTGGTTTCCTTACGGACGAGGATGACCGCTTCGTTTTGCAGAGCACGATCGGCGGCATCTTCGGCGGTGAAGGAGAGTGTACCGACGGCGGCACCCGGCGAGGCGGGCAGGCCAGTGGTCAGAACGTCTCGCTTGGCCTTGGCGTCGAACGAAGGGAGCAGCAGCTGGTTCAGATCGTTCGGCGGAACGCGAAGCAGGGCTTCCTTCTGCGTGATCAGCTTTTCCTTGACCATGTCGCAGGCGATCTTCACGGCCGCGGCACCGGTTCGCTTACCGTTACGAGTCTGCAGGATGAAGAGTTCGTCGCGTTCGATCGTGAACTCGAGGTCCTGGACGTCGCGATAGTGCTTCTCCAGGCGGTTCTTGATGGCGATCAGCTGCTTGTAAACCTTGGGCTTCCACTTCTTCATCTCGATGACCGGTTGCGGCGTGCGAATACCGGCCACGACGTCTTCGCCCTGGGCATCGACGAGGAACTCACCGTAGAACTCGTTCTTTCCGGTCGACGGGTCACGCGTGAAGGCGACGCCCGTTCCGGAATCTTCGCCCATGTTGCCGAACACCATTGCCTGCACGTTGACGGCCGTTCCGAGCAAGCCGGTGATCTCGTTGATCTGGCGGTAACGGATGGCGCGAGGAATGTTCCAGCTGCCGAACACGGCCATGATCGACTTTTCGAGCTGGACGATCGGATCTTGGGGGAACTTCTCGCCGGTGTACTTGTGGTAGACCTTCTTGTAGGCCTCGACCAACTCGCCCAATCCGCCGGCATCGAGATCGGTGTCGAGCTTGGCTCGGTGCTTCTTCTTGATGCGATCGAATTCGGCTTCGAAGTGGTGATGCTCCACGCCCATGACCACGTCGCCGAACATGTTGATCAGGCGGCGGTAGGCGTCGAGTGCGAATCGCGGGTTGCCCGAAAGATTGGCGAGACCTTCGCAGGCTTCGTCGGTCAGGCCGAGGTTGAGCACGGTGTCCATCATACCCGGCATGCTTTCCGCTGCACCGGAGCGAACGCTGACCAAGAGCGGATTCTCGGAGGAACCGAACTTCTTGCCGGTGTCCTTCTCGAGCAGTTTGACGTTCTTGCGAACTTCGTCCATCAGACCGGCGGGCAGCTTGTTGCCGCCATCGCAGTAGTCGGCACAGGTCTGCGTGGTGATCGTGAAACCAGCCGGAACGGGGAGTCCGATGCTGGTCATCTCGGCGAGGTTGGCACCCTTGCCGCCGAGCAGGATCTTCATTTCCTTCTTGCCTTCGGTCTTTGTCTTACCGAAGAAGTACACTCGTTTGGTCTTTGACGGTCGCTTTGCCATAGTCTTTCCTGTCTTGCCTTTCGACTTCGTTTTCGTTTACGTGTGTGAACGATGTTTGGAACAGCGATTCGCGCCCAAGGCGAATTCGGACAAAAGGGCGACTCGCAGCTAGGCGTTTCGCTCAGAGGATCGCATCTTCGATCCGACTCACCGCCATCGGGGCCGTGCGGCCGGCGGTGAATCGCTGGTGGTAGGTGGGGGATTCGTTCTTGCGATGCACTATGGATCGCGTGTTTGCCGATCTTGGCAAGCTAGCCAATCTATCGCATAAGCCCCCAAATCGTCAAGAATCCGCGGCCGCTCTACTCGATCGGAAGCAGGCCGCAAAATCGGCTATATTTCAGCAAAGGTGTTGCCAGCTGCTCGCCGCCTAGAATTCGAGAATCGGACGGCTTATTTCCCGTCCGTTGCCGCCAGGACCGGACGAATATTGGCCCAAGTGCCAACCATGGAAGAACATTCACATTCCGAAGAACTGCCGGCCGAGCCATCTGGGAAACTAGACGTTCCGTACGTGGCAGGGGGAGCGACGTCTGAAGACGCCGTCAATTTGCCGACCCCTGAGGAGGAGTCGCTGGCGGCCCAGGTCGATACCCGACTCCCCTCTCGAAATTCGCTTGTCGCGGCTGCCGTCTTTTTTGAAGGGGGATTGGCCCTCGTCGCTCTCGCGTTGGGCTGGCTGTTCGGTTTGGGCATCTGGTCGCAGCTGCGGCTCGACTCGGTAGTGGCAATTCAGCAGGCCCTGCTGTGGGGAGTTCTGGGAACGATTCCGCCGGTGCTCTCCTTGTGGCTGCTCGACCACTATCCGATCGGCCCTTACCGCGGATTGAAGAAGTTTGTCGAAGAACAGGTGGCCCCGCTGTTTCGCGGCGGTAGTCTTTGGCAGTTCGTGGTGATCGCGGTGGCGGCCGGCTTGGGCGAAGAATTGCTCTGCCGCGGATTCTTACAGACGGGACTGCAAGTCTGGCTGACAGAGCACGTGGGCGCGACGGCTGCCACGGTCACCGCACTGGTGATTGCCAGCGTGGTGTTTGGGCTGGCTCACTATCTCACCACCGCCTATGCGATCAGCTGCATTGTGATCGGGTTCTATCTTGGCGGCATCTTTATCGCCACGGAGAATCTGCTTGTGCCGGTGATCGTGCACGCGCTCTATGACTTCGTGGCACTGATCTACTTAACACGCAAATAGTGGCTGTCGTTTGAGGCCATCGGTGGTGAAGGCCTACAATGCGGAGGGAAGCTGCAGCTAACATTCTTTTAACGGGGCCGGATAGTAGATGCGTCGGAGACGGAACTTCATCTTCGCGGGAGCGATATCTTGCGTGTTGGCCTGGGGGATTACCCTGCCAGCTTTCATGCCGGCAGCGGTAGGCGGTCATAGGGCGGCCGAGTCGTGGGCTCATTCTGTTCACGAGACGATTTGCGTGTTTGATAGACCGCTTCGTGAACGTGGCTACCGTGACCCGGTCCGTATTCCGGCCAACACTCTTACGGTTGCCACCTGGGGAGCCGTTGCGGGGCTCCTGCTGCACTCGCTGGTTGCAGTTTGCCTGCGAATGAAGCGGGAGTCAGAGTCTGGCGGGCATTAATGCCGCGGCGTCTACCCAACCGCCTCACCGCCAGGTCGGCGATCTTGGACTCGCCCCAAAGTTCACGTCAGAGACGGAGGTGCCGAACCGGTTAGAGGGTGTCGGACATGATTGTTCACCCCGTGACTTGTTCTGAGTGCTGGTGCTGTCGTAGCGTACTCGTTCAATTCGTTGGCTACATCAGCGACACAAAGGTGAGCTATCCACCAGCATCACTCAGTTCCCGGCTTTTGGAACTTCTAGTTCCTGTCCGCTGTCAACGTGGATTGACTGGAGCGAGAGAGTCAGCAGGACGCTGGCAATCTGGCCAGCAGATGGCGCGAAGCTAGGTGACGCAACTGCGGAAGCGACCTTTTCAAGCAACGACCACTGGCTATCGTTTAACGGGATCTTCTTGCGACTTGTCGCTCCAACCAGAGAAGGACGCCCGCCGGTCGACTGCAGTCGACGCATTAGTTCTTGGCGCACTACGAAGAGTGAAAGCGGATTGCCACCGCTGCCTGCTTTTAGATCCGTTGGTTCCGCGCCTAACGCCTCGGCTACGACCGAAGGCTCGATCCTTGGCAGCGTCTTGCTTTGGTCTTTAATGCGTGGATACGTTCGGCTTTTTGATTTTGTGGCAGACATGACTGTTACTCCGCAGGGAATTCGATTCGGAAGAATCGATGGTCAAATTCAAAGGCTACTTCGCCTTGGTTTGTCTCGGTTCCCATTTGGTGTAAGAAATCTCGAATACGATCCCGATTCTCGAGAAACGGGGCAGGTTTGATATAGGAGTATACAATGACCGGATGTTCGCGAATGACATCTCCATCCTCATTCAGCCACACCCCTTCACATGGTGGCAATGCAGTTGCTCCGCCGTTGATTTCCCCCAGCAGGTCTAGGGCTTTCAGTACCCATTCTCGCTGGTTCCCAATCTCTTTTCCGTGCCTGTCTCTATTTGGTATGTAAATGCTGATCGACTGAACCGAAGTACCTCCCTCGGCTCCCATCGCATCTGCGATAGATTCAGCAAGTTCGTCCCCTTCCGAGGCATCGTTCATTATCGGTTGTCCTCCAAAAGATAGTGTATTCTTTTGGGCCCAAAAGTCAAGTTCTAGAGCTTATGCTCTGGTGTCTCTTGGCGAAAATGAGCGGACTATTGTTGCTTGTTTTGTGCCGTAAGATGTGTAGTTTTAAATGGTTAGAGTGGGTGCGTGTTTTCAGGCTACCCAAACCTCTTCACCGCCAGGTCGGCTATGGTCTTGCCGATGCTGAGCGAGGCGGTGGCCGCCGGGCTGGGGGCGTTGAGTACGTGGATCATGCGGTCCGCTTCCACGATGTGGAAGTCATCGAGCAGACGGCCGTCGGGCCAGACCGCTTGAGCTCGAACCCCGGCACCCGCTCGGTAGACATCGCTGCTCTGCACCTCTGGCACGAGTCGTTGCATCTGCCGCACCATGGCCGACTTGAAGTAGGAACGCCAGGTTTCGCCCAGGCCCATGCGAAACTGGCCAGCGATCAGTCGCCAGAAGCCGCCGTAGCTGATCAGCGACCAGAAGTCGCGTAGATTGAAGCCGGAAGTCTTGCGGTAGCCGCGTCGGGATAGTGTGAGCACCGCGTTGGGCCCAATCTCGACGCCGCCGTGGATCATGCGGGTGAAGTGCACACCTAGGAACGGGAAGCCGGGATCGGGTACCGGGTAGATCAGATTCTTAATGAGCGATGTCCGCTCGGCGACCATTTCGTAATATTCGCCGCGGAAGGGGACGATGCGTACGCCCGGCTCCACGCCGCACAGCTTGGCTACGCGGTCCGATTGTAGGCCGGCGCAGTTGATCAGGTGTCGGCAGCGAATTTCGCCAGCGGTGGTTGTGAGCACGAGTTCATGTCCATCGCGAGTAACGCCGCGGAGGGCCATCTGCTTGTTGATCGTAGTGCCCGCTGCCGTGGCTACCTCTGCCAACTTGTTTGCCACCGCGACGAAGTCGATGATGCCGGTTTGGGGGACCAGCAGACCAGCGATGCCTGCCACGTGCGGTTCGACTTCGCGAAGTTCCTCAAGTCCTAGGCGGCGAACGCCCAGCAGGCCGTTGGCCAGTCCGCGTCGCTCGAGTTCTTCCAGGGCCGGTAGTTCCGACTCACGTGTGGCGACGACGAGCTTGCCTGTCTGTTCGTGGGGTAGGTCATGCTGCTGGCAGAAGCGGTACATCGCCTCGCGGCCGGCGGCACAGTTGAGGGCCTTCTTGGATCCGGGACGGTAGTAGAGGCCGGAGTGAATTACCCCGCTGTTATGCCCGGTTTGGTGGCTGGCGAGTTTTTCTTCGGCCTCGAGTACGACGATCGAACCGGTATTGCGCTCGGCGAGCTGCATGGCAGTGGCCAGGCCAACAATTCCGCCTCCGACAATGGCAATGTCGTACGTCATGCAGTAGAGCTTCGCGTGAAAAGTGGAAGGGTAAATTAGTCAGGGAATACCGCTGACGGACAATGTAACCCGAAGCGTGAGCGAGTGACACGACCAATTGTGGCTCCACTTCGGCGCGACGATGGCTCGGCGGGAGCCTCGCCCTCCCAGCGGTTCGGGGCGAGGTGGGACTTCGACTTGTCTCGGCCTATAAAAAAAGGTGGCCCGACTCGCTTGAGGCGAATCGGGCCACCTGGATGACTAGCGTCTTTCCTTCCGGTCCGTGGCAGCGAAAGGGGACGTTCCGTCAAACGTGTCGTTAGCCTTCGCAGCCACACTTGGGGGCAGCGTCGCAACCACACTTCGGCTCACAAGGCACCGGGCAGCAAACTTTGACCGGGACTTGCTTGCAGACGACCTTCGGCACGCAGCGGGTGACGGTGTAGGGCACCTTCTCCGCGACGCACTTCTTGACCTTGATCGTCTTCGTGTAGTTGACCGGCTTGCAGACCGTGTAAGGCACTTTCTTGACGTGCTTTTCACAGACCATGTGGCAAACCTTGTAAGGCACCTTCTTCGTGTGGCATTCCTTGACCATGCGGCAGACCTTGTAAGTGCAGGTCTTGGTTCGCTTCTCGGGAACCATGCGGCACACCTTGTAGGTGCAGGTCTTGGTCTCGGGGACCATCTTGCAGACCTTGTAGGTGCAGGTCTTCACACGCTTTTCGGGAACCATACGGCAGACCTTGTAAGTGCAGGTCTTGGTACGCTTCTCGGGTACCATGTGGCACACCTTGTAGGTGCAAGTGCGGGTCTCGGGGACCATCTTGCAGACCTTGTAGGTGCACTGCTTGACGCGCTTCTCAGGAACCATGCGGCAGACCTTGTAGGTGCAGGTCTTGGTCTCGGGGACCATCTTGCAAACCTTGTAGGTGCACTGCTTGACTCGCTTTTCAGGAACCATGCGGCAGACCTTGTAGGTGCAGGTCTTGGTCTCGGGGACCATCTTGCAAACCTTGTAGGTGCACTGCTTGACTCGCTTTTCGGGAACCATTCGGCACACCTTGTAGGTGCAGGTTCGCTTCTCGGGGACCATCTTGCAAACCTTGTACGGGACTTCCTTGACGCGAGTCTCGTACTCGTATCGCACGCAGTTGATGGTCTTTTCCTTCACCTCGGGAACCCAGACCTTCTTGCAGACCTTGGTCGGCGGGCACTGGACCTTGACGGTCTTGCACTTACCCGGCTTGTAGACGCAGCGGCAGCAGCAAGGATCCCATTCCCAGCAACCAGGTTCCTGGATCGTCTTGCAGACGACCGGGCCCGGGCACTCGGAGACCTGCGTTTCCCAGCGACCACAGCAGACCTTGACGGTCTTGGTGTAGTGGACTGGCTTGCAGACCTTGTAGCAGCACTTCTTCACGCGGGTCTCGTAGACCGGCTTGCAAACGGTGTAGCAGCGGGTCTTCGTTTCGTAGACCGGCTTGCATACCGTGTAGCAGACGTCCTTCGTGCGGGTTTCCCAGACGGGCTTGCATACGGTGTAGGTGCGGGTCTTCGTTTCGTAGACCGGCTTGCACACCGTGTAGCAAATTTCCTTCGTCTTGGTTTCCCAGACGGGCTTGCAAACGGTGTAGCAGCGGGTCTTCGTTTCGTAGACCGGCTTGCATACCGTGTAGCAAACGTCCTTGGTGCGGGTTTCCCAGACGGGCTTGCAAACGGTGTAAGTGCGGGTCTTCGTTTCGTAGACCGGCTTGCATACCGTGTAGCAGACGTCCTTGGTGCGGGTTTCCCAGACGGGCTTGCAGACGGTGTAAGTGCGGGTCTTCGTTTCGTAGACCGGCTTACATACCGTGTAGCAAGTCGTTCGCGTCTTGGTTTCCCAGACCGGCTTGCATACCGTGTAGCAAACGTCCTTGGTTCGGGTTTCCCAGACGGGCTTGCAGACGGTGTAAGTGCGGGTCTTCGTCTCGTAGACCGGCTTGCATACCGTGTAGCAAACTTCCTTCGTCTTGGTTTCCCAGACCGGCTTGCAAACCGTGTAGTTGCAAGTGCGGTACTTGGTTTCCCAGACCGGCTTCTTGACCGTGTACTCGCAGTCGCGGTATCGCGTCTCCGGTACATGCTTCACGCAGTCGATCGTCTTTGTTTCCCAGACGGGCTTGTAGACCGTCTTGTAGCAGGTGTACTGCTGCTTCTCGTATACAGTCTCCTTACAGGTCTTCATGACCGTATGGCACTGCATCTTGGTGCAACAGTAATCTGCTGCACAGCATCGCGGCTTGCAGCAGCGGAACCGAGCCGCGCCACAGTACGATGCCGCGGCTGACTGAACGGACATCGCCGTTAGTACAACCGCAAGTACTGGAATGACCAAAAGGTTTCTCATCGTTTGTCTCCTTCGTCCACGGACTCCAAGCGGCGACGCTACAGCTCCGCCCTTAGCAGTAAGTTCGTCCATCTAATCTGGCTGGATTAGCTGAATCTCCTAAAACGCAAAGACATCCATTTCATCTGCGAATAATGCAGATCACGTAAAGTGACGGAAAACCCGCCGCTTGTCGTGATATATCGTCAAGATGGGGTTCCTGCTTTAGATAAGGCGTTTGATTTGAGTGGGTAAATTTGTTGTGTAGTGAACTATTCCGTAGGCCAGGAGGCCTGCGTCGGTCTTGCTGATTGCATGAATCGTGCACCTGTCTAGCGTGGTGCGACGGAATTGGAGCGGGCGCACACCGAAGTACGGCTATGAGGACGGTAACGGATCTGACGCTCAATTCGGTTTCGACGTCGCGCTAGGAGAGTTGGCGTCTAGAACCGTCCAACGCCGCTGAGGATTTCTTGGAGAATTGTTTGACCTGATGTCAACCAAGACCTAGATATTCCTGGAGACTGCGCAGGCCGCTGTTTCCAACGCGTCGGTCAGGTCTTAATACCAGAAGCCGTCCCGGCGAATTGAACTGCAATTGATGAAAGCTGAATGGAGCCAGGCGATTAGGCAGAGGTCGCCAACGGAAAGGTTCCACCGGACATCGGTCGCAAGGACGGTTGTTTAAGTTACTTAGTTTCGTTGACAAGAGAGGATTGGATTGTCATGAGTCGCACTCGTAACGCTTTCACATTGATCGAGGTCTTGATTGTTGTCGTGATTATGGCCGTTCTGGCCGCTACCGTGGTGCCGCAATTCACGGACGCGACTGCCGATGCCAAGACGAATACCGCGCTGTTCAACCTGAACACGCTCCGCTCGCAGATTGAGCTTTACAAGGCTCAACACGACGGGAACTTCCCCACGACGCTGAGCTTGCTCACGCAGGCCACAAACGTCGACCACACGACTTCTGGCGGTACACAGCCGTTTGGCCCGTACATGCAGGCCATTCCGGAAAACACGCTCAACAGCACCAACGCTGTGAAGACGATCACCACGGCCGCGGCCGCTTCGGGTGACGTTACGGCGGCCAACGCTGGCGGCTGGATTTACAGCACCAACAGCGGTGGTATCTGGCTCGACCACACGACCGAATACACGAACTAGTTGAGTATTCGAGTCTGACGTCAACGGAAACGAGCGTTACGACCGACCGATATTCCCGACCCTTGTCGCACGTACTGCAGTGCGGCAGGGGTCGTCTTATGCGCGTCTATTGACTTGGGAAGGGAAGCTTCGGTGACTCTGTCCACCTTGCTAAATCTCCTGCAGTCGGACGGCGAATGGAGGCAATCTCTTGCCGCTGGCAATGGGTTAAAATAGAGTAAGTGCTGAATGGCCAGGCCACGTCGTGCGGCGTAACCTTGAGCCGTTCTATTTCGCCAGATGAGTGGTTGCTGATGAGCCCTGCCGAACCAAAGAAGTCGGGTGCGGATGGAGAGGGGGCGGTGCCGAAGGCGGTCGTCAATCGCCTAAGTCTCTACCTTCGCGAACTGCAGCACCTGCTGACAGAAGGAAGCGCGACGACCTCTTCAGGCCAGTTGGGCCGAAAGCTGGGCTTTACCGATGCCCAGGTTCGTAAGGACTTGGCCTATTTCGGACAGTTCGGTTACCCCGGCGTCGGCTATCGTTGCGACGAGCTGATCGAGGCGATTCGTACCATTCTGGGAACCAACCGGCACTGGCCGGTGGCCATGGTCGGCATTGGAAACCTTGGACGGGCCCTGCTCGGTTACAAGGGTTTCTCTCATCAGGGATTTCAGATCGTTGCCGGATTCGACACCGATCCGAAAAAAATTGGCACCACAATTGAGGGAGTGGAGATTTTCGCTCTCGAGCAGCTGGCCGACATTGTCCGTGAGCGGCACGTAAAAATGGGCATGATCGCCGTACCTGCTCCGGCCGCCCAGAAAGTCGCCGATCAGCTGGTGGCGGCCAAAGTGGTGGGAATTGTGAACTTTGCCCCCATGACGATTGTCTTGCCTGATCACGTGAGCCATGTAGGCGTCGATCTGGCCATTGAACTCGAACAGATCGCGTTCGCCGTTGTGAATCGAGAGGGAGAACGCTAAAGTAGCGGGCCAGTGACAGCCGTTACTGGTTCAGCGGCTTTGTCCGTTGATCGCGATTTCCCAGTTTTCCTAGGGAATGCGCTAGGTTGTCGAATGCGGTCTCGACCCTGATAATTGGTCCTGCTGCAATCGGCAGCGGATTGCCCGGTGGTGTAATCGGTAACACTACGGATTTTGATTCCGTCATTCCAGGTTCAAGTCCTGGCCGGGTAACTTCTTTTTCTCTTGGCATGTTTTTCACTCGGCAAGGCCCCTTCTGGGCTGCCGCGGCACTCTGTCTCGTGTGGGGCCGCAGTAGATCCTGCTTTCAGCAGAGCGAACCATCGGTCCCGAGTGGCCGTAGAGAATAATCAGACGCCGATTGGGGCGGCCGATTCTCGCCGGGACGCGACGTATGTCTGAAAAACTCTGGTATTTGAAGCAGTGTCGGCTGTTTGAACGGCTGCCGCCGGAAGAGCTCGACCGCCTCGAGGCGAGGGCTCGGACTCGCAAATTCGCCCGCCGCAGCCCGATCTATTTGCCGGCGGATGATTCAGGGGCGGTGCTGCTCTTGGCCCGAGGTCGCGTCAAGATATGCAGCGTTACGGCGGAAGGAAAGCAGGCCATTCTGGCCTTCATCGACCCCGGAGAGTTGTTTGGCGAGCTGGCGATTCTTTCTGATTCTCCGCGAGAAGACTACGCCGAGGCGATCGAGGATTCGACCGTTGTGCTGATCCCCAGCGACGCGATCGGTGATTTAATGGAGTCCTACGGACATCTGTCATTGGGAGTCACCAAGCTCATTGGCTTGCGCCGTCGCACCGTCGAACGCCGCCTCAAATCGCTGCTTTTCCGTTCCAACCGGGAACGCCTGACGCACTTGCTCTTGGAGCTGGCCGAACAGTACGGGAAACGCGTCGACGAGGGCCTGCTGCTTGATATCAAACTTTCGCACCAGGACTTGGCGAGCGTAATAGGTAGTACCCGCGAGACAGTGACCGTGGTGTTAGGCGAGCTGCAGGCGGAAGGACGTTTGCAGTTGGGACGCCGTCGAATTGTGCTGACCGATCTTCAAGGGCTCGCCGACGGAGTGCAGCAGCCTGATTGGGCGAAGTCACTGACCGCGCGAGCGTCGACCGAAAGACCAAAAAGAATTGCGCCGGTGTGATATCGCTTACAGATGAAACGAAGATTCCGGGCAATGATGACAGATAGAGAATTGCGATTCTCGCAGCCCTATGAAGCCGGTTAGACTACGATGACGCAGGCGTCGTTGCAGAAGATCGTTGCAGAAGATCGTTGCAGAAGATCGTTGCAGAAGATCGTTGCAGAAGATTGAGAAGCGAATATGAGTGACCGCGATAAAACCGATCCAGCGTGCCAGGAGGAATCCTGGGACCGCTGCGCGCGTGGCCAGCTGCGAGGTGTCGCTCACGAACTTCGTACCAGGCAAAGACGAAGGACCATCGGTCGCGGAATTGCCGGTAGTTCGGCGCTAGTGCTGTTGGTCGTCGCGCTCGCTGTGGCGGTTGGGAATCCGTTCGGATCTAGCTTGCCGGGTGACATTGCTTGTGAAGAAGTGCAGGCCGTAATTGCCGACTACTTTGCCGATCGGTTGCCGCCGCCTCGGCACGCTCAGGTGGAGGCTCATCTCGCCGGTTGCGAAGCCTGTTGTGAGCACTTTCTTGGGGAGCCGAAAGATGCGGCTCACGGGCAGGAATCTCGCGAAACGGCACTTCAAGGACGGCAGGTGCCTGTCGCGGTGGCCTCGTCATTGGGTAGCCGTTAGCAGTCGTACGCCAACTGAGCTGTTCAAGATTTAGTTTCGACGAGCGCGCATTTCAATCGCAGAAGTCGAAGCGGGAAGAGCTGACTGCCCCCTTGGTGCGGACTAGGAGCGAGCCGGGCGGCCTGGCGAGCGACGCGGAATTTTCATTCCGTACTTCTTGATGCGACGGGCCAGCTGCTTGCGGTCCATGCCTAGAAGATTGGCGGCGGCACTCTGGTTGTAGAACGTCTTCTTAAGCGTTCGCTCAATGTGCGCCTTTTCGAGATCGGCCATGGTGGGCCATCGTTCAAATTCGTCGTCGCTGTCAAACGTCGGTTCCGGTAGCGGCAGCGGGAGGGCCGTATTGGCGGTCGGGGTCTCCTCTGTCGCGGGAGCCGGGGACGCGGCCGCATGTCCTTGAACTTCGAGCTCAAGATCGGTGTCAAAGACACCTTCGAAGGCGGTGGGGCTGAGCACATCACCTTCGTTGAAGACGACCGCACGTTCCAGAGCGTGTTGCAGCTCTCGGACGTTGCCGGGCCATTCGTAGGCTTGCAGCATGGCCGTCGCATCGGCGGAGAGACGTTTCAGCGGAAGGCCGTTCTCAAGCGCGACCTTGGCTAAGAAGTGATCGACGAGCTGCGGGATGTCTTCCACTCGATTCTTGAGTGGGTTGGAGTCCATGCGCACGACATTGAGTCGATAGTACAGATCGAGTCGGAAACGTCCGGCGCGAACTTCCTGACGAAGATCGCGGTGCGTCGCCGCAACGACGCGAACGTTGACCGGAACCGGCGTGTGTCCGCCGACCGGAACCACTTGTTTCTCTTGCAGGACACGCAGCAGCTGGGCTTGAAGATCGAGATCGAGCTCGCCGATCTCGTCCAGGAAGATCGTGCCACCGTCGGCTGCACGGAAGCAACCGGCCGCCTCGTGATCGGCGCCGGTGAACGCACCTTTGACGTGCCCAAACAGCTGGCTTGCGAACAGGCCGCTGGGAATCGTAGCGCACTCGACCGGGATCAAGGGCTTATCGGATCTGGAACTGTGAGCATGAATCGCACGCGCAATGAGTTCTTTTCCGGTACCACTGGGGCCGGAAATCAGCACGTTGTACTCATAGGCGGCAACCTGAAGAATTCGCTTACGAATACGTTGAGCCCAAGCGGACTCGCCAATGATGTGGTCAATGGCGTAGCTGTTGATGTGCATTGCAGGGTCGTTCATGCAGTAGCTATCCCTCGCCACGTGCCGTTTCCAGGGTTTTGTGTGTGCGTTGTTCGAGTCACGATAGAACTCGTAATACTCTTATCTTGCCAACAGACTGTGCGGATTGCAATGGTTCTGCGTCATTTTACCGCAATTACTTTTGGAGGATCTATTGGTCAGCGGGAATGAAATCCTGTGTTGTTGCCGTAAGTTGTTGTTCTGAAGGGCTTTGTGAAAATACTATTCCGTGCATGGTGTTTTCGTTTGAAATCGGTCGTTTTCGCCCCTATGCGGGAATCCGATCCGGTGCTCAGCGATGGTTTGAAGGGTCGATTATTCCTTTTTGTGGCCGTAATCTGACGGGACGCCGCTGGACGAAGTGAACCAGTCCAAGGGAGAGTCTTTCTTGGCCTGGCGGATACGCCGTGGCAGCCCTGATTTTAAGGCCTTATTAAGGGCAAAATTCCGGTCTGGCGGCCGGAATCCCAGCGAAGAATTGGTGATGATCAGCCGGACGCTGGAGGTTTTTAGCCTACCTAGGCGGCCTTCTTGTCCAGATCGATGAGCGTCGGGCGCGGCTCGGCCGAAGAGTCGATTGTCACGACCACCAGAGAGGGCTGCTGAGTCTCTTGCTGGCGATGGCCATTCTCAGTGATGCGAGTCTCGGCCGAGATGACCTGATCCCGACGGGAGTCCTGTGCGTACTCTCGAATGGACAAGCGAGGACGGCGTTTGTGTGAGCCGTGTATGGTGGCTGAGCGAGCATCGCGAGAATAGCGGAAATGGCCCCGTCGCGGCTGTTTGCGAGGGGGAAAGAACGCGTCGGAAAGCCACCGTTCCAGGCGGCTTAAGCACTTAAAGCGAACGGCCACCATCGCGACAGCAGCCACAGATAGCACAATCGCGGCATGACGAGGCCCCACAAGCAGGCAGGCCACGATCACGAGGCTCCATAGTAGTGCGCTCTTGGCGGTTAGCTTCACTAGCGAGTCCTTCCCCTTCCGGGGCGCTCGAATTCGTGAAAAAACGCCGAAAAACGCTACTTTGCCACGGTCGTGTCTGTTCCCTGCAGCCAGTGACTAGCTACCGGTTTGCAGAGAAACATCGTTGCACCACAGCTGCGAGCCTCGAGCTCAGCTTCGACGTCGTACTCGTTTCGTACCAGATACATCGGTACTTCATCGAATCGACTTCGCAGCATTTTGCATAATTCGATACCGCTGCGATCGGGCAGATCCATATTGATGAACCAAAGGCTAGGTTCATCGCGCCTGGCAGCCCGGAGAGCAGCGCCAGCGGTGCGGAAAAACCGGAGGTTCAGGCCCTCCAGCAAAGGATCTGCCAGCATCGACACATAGTCTTCTGGCTGCGAATCGACCACGCAAATGGTCGATGCCTCAGGGAGAACGGACATTTCTTCTGTTCCTTCTGTTGTCAGCTGAGTCTGGCCAGACATGCCGTTTTAGAGCGCATGGCAGCGTCTGGCTCGGTACCCCTTTACTCGCTTGACTGGGAAACACGCTTGCCTCTCATTCGGCGGCCAGATTGGCGGTCGAATGACGTATTTCCCAATTTCTACTAACGGTTCCCTCTTCCCGTGCCTGCCCAGTCCAATAACAGACAGGCACCGCTTGATGTTTGATGGCAAGTATCGTACCAAAGAACTGTTAGCCTTACCTGTATTGTATAGCAAACCCCATTTACATCAACGGGTTAGTGTTATTTCTTGGTGGGATAATGCAGGGGATCGGAGATTAAGGTGTTGGTCGACAGGGGCCAGGCTTGTCCAAAGAAAGGGTCACAATGCCCCAATGGCGGCTGATAATGCGACATTCGCATTGGGGGGCGACCTCTGGCTCATATCAATGCGAATAGGGGGTGTGGTGGGCAGATCGGGGTGTGAAGCGGCCGGACATTTGCATCCGCCCAGAGCACTCGATGTGATTGTCACCGACATCGGCTGGCGGGCCGGGGCTTCCCTGGTCGATGTGCCTTGGACAGGGCCGTTTCCCATTAGCCAGGTGCCCGTTGTCCGATTCAGGCGCCAGTTGTCCGATTGACGAAGGGTGCCCTCAAACGCTACTATTGACGGACTATTCGCGGTGCCCCGGTCCGCTGCGGAGAGTCATTTTTTTCAGACCGATCAAGTTTGGCTTTGTCCCAACGTCGACCACGCTTTGCCATTTCCGGTAGGGCAACCAGGTTGGTGTGCCAACGGGCAAAGGAAGGAGCGTGTTTACGTGTCGGAACCATTGGTTAAGCAGCTAGTTGAAGCGGGAGTTCACTTCGGGCATCGAGCCAGCCGTTGGAACCCCAAGATGCGGCCCTACATCTACGGCCGTCAAAAGAAGATTCACATCATCGATGTCCGCGAGACGATTCGCGGTCTCTTTCGGGCTCAGAAGTACTTGCAGCAGGTCGCCAGCGCGGGAAGTCTCGTGCTGTTCGTCGGAACGAAGCGTCAAGCTGCCGATCCGATCGAACGCGCCGCTGTGAACTGCGGGATGCCCTTTGTTACGGAGCGATGGCTCGGTGGTACGCTCACCAACTTCCGTACGATTCGTAGTCGACTCGGCCGACTCGAAGAGTTGGAAGGGATCTTCGGTAGTGATGAAATCGGTAGCTACTCGAAGAAGATGCAATCGGCGTTGAGCCGTGAACGTCGCAAGATGTTCCGCAACCTCAACGGTATTCGCACGCTCAACCGCTTGCCCGAGTGCATCTTCATTGTCGATCCGAACAAGGAAAAGAACGCGATTCGTGAAGCTCGCAAGTTGGGTATCACCACGGTCGCGCTGATTGATACCGACTGCGATCCGGATGTCGTCGATCTGCCGATTCCTGGTAACGACGATAGCATTCGCAGCATTGAGTTGGTTGCGAGCCTGCTCTCCAATGCGGTGAATCTTGGCAAGTCGGAAGCTGCCGTGGCCGAGCATCAGGAAGCTGAAGGCGAGATCAACGAGGCGGCCAGTGCGCCTGCCGCAGCCGAGCCCAGTGATGCCGAAGCGTCGGCTAGCTAGCGGGAGTCAGCGAAGGCTGCCCGTAACCGGCGATAAGAGAGTCGAACCACGCTCTATGTGCATGGATTGCGCAGCGAGTTTTAGCTCCTGGTAGTCGCGAAGAGGCACCGCTTGAGGCATTTGTGGTGTTGGGTTTGCCTGCCGGGGGCACAACGGACGCAAGTTCCGTTCGTTGCCAAGGCCCGAACTGCTTGAGTGCCGTTCTTTCACGGGCGACCATCACGAATCATTTTGAACCCTACCAAGATAACAATTACACAGTTGATCGATACGAAGGAGAAACAGAAGCGATGGCAAATGTAACAGCTTCAGCAGTTGGTGAACTGCGAAAAAAGACTGGCCTTCCGTTGATGGAGTGCAAGAAGGCGCTCACCGCCACCGACGGAGACGTCGAAGCCGCTGTTGAGCATCTTCGCGAGCAGGGTAAGAAGACCGAAAAGACGCGTCTCGGACGTGACACCGATTTCGGCCGCATCGGCATCTACGCCGACCTGGAAGCCGGAGTCGGCGCTATGGTTGAGTTGAAGTGCGAATCGGCTCCGGTAGCCTCGGGTGACGACACCATTCAGCTGGCCAACGACTTGGCCCAGCAGCTGGCGACAGGTCCCGGTGCCGCTACGGCGGAAGAGTTGCTCGCCCAGCCGTCGCCGAGCAAGGATGGCATGACCTTGGGCGATCAGAAGGACGACCTCTTCAATCGCATTCGCGAAGTCTTCAACATCGGACGCTTGGTTCGCTTCAATGGTCCCTGTGGCGTTTACGCTCACCACGCCGGCAAGCCGCTGGCGGCTCTCTTGGAAGTCGAAGGCGGAAACGCCGACGCAGCCAAGGACGTTTGCATGCACATCATCGCCAGCACCGCCTCGGCCGTTACGAAAGAGGCCCTCGACCAGGAAATGGTGGCCAACGAGATCGAGCTACAGAAGGATCTCGCCCGTAAGGAGGGCAAGCCGGAGAACATCATTGAGAAGATGATCGAAGGCCGTATGCAAAAGTTTTACGAGAAGAACGTCTTGGCCGATCAGAAGTTCGTCAAGGACGAAGAGAAGACCGTCGCTCAGTTCGCCGAAGAAGCGGGCATGAAGCTGGTGCGATTCGAACGTTGGGAGTTGGGCACCTAGTCCACTCTCGATTGTCCATCGACCGCGGTTAGCCGACGAGTAGTCAAAGGAGCGACCATGTCTGAGTCCGAGTCGTCTGTTGTGCCGCTTCGTTTTCAGCGCGTGGTGCTGAAGCTCTCCGGCGAGAGCTTTTGCCCCGCTGGGGAACGCGGCATTAGCATGCAGGAGGTCAGCCACATTGCGCTGCAGACCATCAAGGCCGCGCAGCAAGGTGTGCAAATCGCGATTGTGATCGGAGGTGGCAACATCCTCCGTGGCGGTCAGTTCAAGGCGGGCAATGCCGCGATTCAAGAAGCCACGGCCCATTACATGGGAATGCTGGCGACCGTTATCAACGGACTGGCGCTGCAGGACGCTCTCGAAGCGCATGGTTGCGAGACACGTCTGCTTACGGCAATTCGCATGGACGGTGTCGCCGAGCCGTACATTCGACGTCGTGCTCGCCGGCACTTGGAAAAGAACCGCATCGTGATCTTGGCCGCCGGTACTGGAAGTCCTTTTGTGACGACCGACACGGCAGCTGCCCAGCGGGCCTTGGAACTCGATGCCGACGTGCTCCTGAAAGCGACCCGTGTCGACGGAGTGTTCAGCGACGATCCGGAGAAGAATCCACACGCGGTGCTCTACCCGCAGCTGTCCTATCAGGCGGTTCGTGAGCAGAATCTTCGCGTCATGGATTCGACCGCGATCGCTCAGTGCATGGAGCACAACATGCCGATCCTGGTGTTCAACTACAAGAAGGACGGCAACATCGAACGGGCGGTGCGGGGCGAGAAGGTTGGCACTTTGGTCGGTAGTGATGAACTGCTGGCGGGGCAGCCTGAGTAACGGATTCCGCAACTGAGAGCGGTTGGACGAACTGATTCTTTGCATCAACAACGAAGCGCAAGGGAACGCGAAGCATGAATGCTGAAGAAATTCTTTTCGATGTCGAAGAGCGGATGGAGAAGGCGGTCGATGTTTTGAAGTCGAACCTGGCCGGTATCCGTACGGGACGAGCCAACCCTGGATTGGTCGATTCGTTGCGAGTCGAAGTATACGGATCGCAGACGCCGCTCAAGCAGCTCGCTTCGGTAGGAGCTCCTGAGCCGACGCAGATCGTCATTCGTCCCTTCGATCCGAGTGTGATCAAGGATATCGAGAAGGCGATTCTGGCCGCCGATCTCGGTTTCAATCCGCAGAGCGATGGGCGTTTGATTCGCATCAACATTCCGCCGCTTTCCACCGACGTGCGACGCAAGATGGTCTCGCGAATCAAGGAGCTTGGCGAAGAAGCCAAGGTTTCGATTCGCAACATTCGTCGCGACGGCAATAAGGAGTGCGACGCCGCCGAGAAGAGCAAGGAACTCTCCGAAGACGATCGCGATTCGACCAAGAAGGACATTCAGGACTTCACAAAGAAGTACGAGGGCGCCGTCGTCGAGGCGACCGCCGCCCGTGAGAAAGAGGTCATGGACGACTGATCGAGTCGTCCGGCTCGATTCACGTCCTCTCAATCTCTGTGTCTGCTATTTGCTTGCCGCGCGAAGCGAGCTTCCTTGCTGTCGCTGCTAGCACGCTCGTGGCCTCTTTTGCGGCAAGACACTGCGCTTCTGCGCTGTAGTGAAGCTGTTGCCGCCAATTCTATTGACCGGATTTTGGTGCGTTTCTAGAATGCCACCCCGCGCGGAAGCTGTGCGCTAGGATAGCGAAGGCCTCCGCATTACATGCTACGAAACGCGGTTAAGGGAGTAACCGACGATGTCTCACAGACGTTCACGCTATCAGCAATCCGGTCAGGGACGATTCAAGACGCGCCTCATGATCATCATGGGCGGTTTGACCGTGCTGGCCACCGCCTTGGTGATTCGTTTCTCCGGTGGCGATGAAGCGGCCGATGCGGCGAATGGAAATGTGCGGCAGGCGAGCGCCGCGGTGCCGGCCAGTCAGCAATCTCCCCAGGTCGCTCCCGCCGCTCCGGGCGGGCCGAACGAAGTGGTTGCGATCGTTAATGGCCAGCAAATCACGCACGGCCTGCTCTCACAAGAATGCTTGAAGCACTATGGCGGCAAGGTTCTTGAGAGCCTTACCAACAAGTACATCATCGCGCTCCGCTGCCGCGAGGCGAACATCACCATCACTGAGGAAGAGGTCAATCAGGAAATTGATCGTGTCGCTCGTCGATTTGGGATTCCGGTCGATCAGTGGATGGTGATGCTCGAACGCGAGCGCAACATCAAGCCCGAGCAGTATGCCAGTGAGATCATCTGGCCGACCCTTGCGCTGCGAAGACTGGCCGCCGGACAGATTCAGGTTTCCGATGACGACGTCGCTAAGGCGCTCGATCGTCAATTCGGTCCCCAGGTTCACGTTCGATTGATCATCACTCGAGATGGTCAGAAGGCGCAAAAGATTCACGAGCAGCTTGCGGTGAACCCCAATTTGTTTCCGAAGCTGGCTCGCGAGCACTCCAGTGACGTGAACAGCGCCAGCGCAGGCGGTTTGATTCAGCCGATTCGCCGGCACTCCGGTGATGCAGCAATCGAAGCGGCTGCGTTCGCTTTGCAGCCAGGCCAGATTTCCGAGATTCTTACCGTCGGGGATCGATTCGCGATTCTCAAGTGCGAGAAGCAGATCCCGGGACAGAACCCGACGATGCAGCAACGCGAACAGGCGGCCACGCTGGTGCGGAACAATCTTCGTGACCGTCGTCTTCGCGACGCCAGTGGCGAACTGTTTAAGAAGCTGCAAGACGAGGCCGAGATTGTCAATGTCTTCAATGATCCAGTCAAGCGCGAGCAGATGGCGGGTGTGGCGGCCACGGTGAATGGTCACCAAATTTCCATTGAGGAGCTGGCTCGCGAATGCGTTGCGCGCCATGGCGTTGAAGTCCTCGAGGGGCAGGTCAATCGAGCCTTGCTCAAGGGGGCCTTGGCCGATAAGAACCTGGTGATTTCTGAACAGGATATTTGGGCAGAAGTGGGACGGGCTGCCTTGGCGGCCGGAGTGGTAACCGGTAGCGGCAAGCCTCATCTCGAAGAGTGGATTAAGGTGATTACGCGGGAGCAGGATATCACCCAGCAGATCTACATTGACGATCTGGTGTGGCCGACCGTGGCTTTGAAGTCTCTCGTGGCGGATCAGGTCGAGGTAACCGCCGAAGACATGCAGAAGGCGTTCGACGCAAACTACGGCGAGCGCGTTCGCTGTAGGGCGATCGTGATGAGCAATCAACGCCGTGCCCAGGAAGTTTGGGATATGGCCCGACGTGAACCGACGGTCGAGCATTTTGCCAAGTTGGCCGAGCAATACTCAATCGATCCCAGTGGCAAGGCTCTTGGGGGCGAGGTTCCCCCGATCCAGCAGCATGGCGGTCAGCCGGCTCTGGAGCGGCAAGCCTTTGCATTGCAGCCGGGTGAGATTTCAGGCGTGATTCAAATGGCCGGAGGCCAACAAGGTCAGGACCACTTCGTGATCTTGTTCTGCGAAGGTCGCACGAAGCCGAAGGTCATCGAGCTTCATGAGGTGCAGGACGAGCTACACACCGACCTGGTGGAGAAGAAATTCCGGCTTGTGATGGCCAGTCATTTCCAGCAGCTGAGGGAGTCGAGCCACATCAAGAACTACCTCAATCCTTCGGCCTCGAATACCCCGAAACAGCAGGCGAGTGCTGCCTCCGGTGGTGGCCGATTCGCTCCGCAGAAGCCGGCGACTCGGTAATATTGGAACGAAGGCCGGGCAGTGGCGTCTTGGTTCGAGGTCGATAGACTTCCGCCCGCCCGCGGGCCCGATTAAACTTGGGACTGGTCACGATTGGATTCCAAGAGAGCGCGTTTCCGCGGGGGACGTGTTGAATGCCCATGTCCCAAGATTTCCGGCGTAGCGACGAACCGGTCGATTATTCGCGTCCGTTCACCATCAACGTGGCCGGACGCGTGCATCGTTTGCCGCCCTATCTGTTTGGCCGAATCAACGCGCTGCTCTATTCAAAACGACGGGCCGGTGACGATGTTATCGACTTGGGGATGGGTAATCCCAGCGACCCGCCCGACGATCAGGTCATCGAGAAGCTGGCGGAAGCTGCTCGCGATCCTCGTAATCATGGCTATAGCAACGCCAAAGGGATTTCGAATCTACGGGCGGAAGTTGCCAGTAAGTATCTTAAGAAGTTCGGCGTCCGGCTCGATCCAGAGACCGAGGCCATCGTCTGTATTGGGTCCAAGGAGGGTTTTAGTCACCTCTCGTTGGCGCTGATGGGGCCTGGTGATACGGCGATCATTCCGGCGCCCTACTTCCCAGTTCACTCGTATGCCGTGATGTTGGCATCCGGCAATGTTATCTCGCTAGAGGTTGCCGACAGCGAGAAGTTTCTGGCCAACGTCGCTTATACCTGCGAGCATCTCTATCCGAAGCCGAAGCTGCTGATTCTCAACTATCCCCACAACCCTTCCACCGTTTGTGTGGAACCGGAGTTCTATGTTGAGGTGGTGAAGTTGGCTCGCCGCTTCGGGTTCATGGTGATCAGCGACCTGGCTTACGCCGACGTGGCATTCGACGGTTACACGCCGCCCAGTTTCTTGGCCGCGCCAGGGGCCCGTGAAGTCGGTGTCGAGTTCACGACCATGAGCAAGGGCTACAACATGGCCGGTTGGCGGGTTGGCTTCTGTGCCGGCAACGCCGACATGGTGCGGGTGCTCGGCACGATGAAGGCCTACTACGACTACGGGCTGTTTACTCCGATTCAAATTGCGGCAATCGTGGCGCTCCGGCACACGGACGCCGCCGTAGAAGCTCAATCGCTCACGTACCAGAAGCGGCGCGACGTTCTTTGTCAGGGACTCGATCGCCTGGGGTGGGATTACGAAAAACCCCGAGCTGGCATGTTTGTGTGGGCCAGGATTCCGGAGGAGTGGCGGCAGAAGATGGACTCGATCGAGTTCGCTACCATGCTTCTCGAAAAAGCCGATGTGGCCGTGAGCCCCGGGACCGGCTTCGGACCGGCGGGCGAGGGCTATTTGCGGCTATCGCTCGTCGAGAACGAGAATCGTCTCCGCCAAGCGGTGCGACAGATCGGTCGCTGCCTGGGATCGTCGTAGGCGCTGTCTTGCGCACGACGAACTCATGAAACGGAAACCTCGCGGCCAGGCTATTCTTCGCTAAGCGTCGCGTCGGAGCGAGCCACTTCGTTTGATTGCGGAGAGCTCACAATCGCTTCGTCCTCCGTCGCGTCGAGTGCCGGCACATCGGTCTCGTCGATCGACTTGGGCTCGCGGAAACGGTACTTGCTGTTGGTGTGATCGAACTCCGAACTCTTCAGCCCAACGTTCAGCTTTAGATCGACGTACGTGTACTCCTCCATAAGTAGCGGAGGATCGCCTGCCTTCGGTGGCCAGGAATACGACGCGTAGCGAATGGGGACCTGAGTCTCCTCGTCGACGAAGATGCGGGCGACGTGATAGAGCAGTCCCTCGCGACGTTCGGGGTGCGTGACCTGGATCATTACGCAGGGACGCTTGTTGATCTTGGCGCCCTTGGTGAAGCGGACTTTGGCGTCCTTGGCCGCTTCACTTTGCATTTCGAGTGTGCCGATTTCAATGAGTCGCCTGGCGAGATTGGAAATGCCCACGTCCGTTAGCGGATAATGGTTACTGCGCATGGCCCGGTGGCCGTCCGGTTCGAGCCACATCGTCAGGTCGCGCAAGGGACCCTTGCCCCCACGCGTGGCAATGAACCTGCCGTCGTTCTCACCTTCGACAAACAGAATCTCGCGACCTTGGATCTTGCTTGGTGCGAGATAGTGGAGATAGACGCCAAAGGGAACGATTTCGTTTTCCGCGGAAACACTCCGATGGCGAACGCGGATCTCCATGTACTCGCGTTTCTTCAGTCGGCCACGGATACGTTCCCGCATGATCAGCTTGCCGCTGTAGTCATGAATCTCGCGCTGCATCCGCTCGTATCGCTGATAGGCGTAGCGCAATGCGGGCAACATCGGGTGCTCGTCGGTTGCGACGGACGAGCCAGTCGACTGAGGTCGACGCAGAATGTCGTACTTCGCATCCTTAAGAGGATCGGGAAGCTCGAACAGCGAGTTCGGATTTTCACCCCAGGCGATGCTTACGCTGGCGCACATCGCGGCCAACATGAGAAAGATATACCGGGTTTTCGTGCGCAGAATCGACATCGGAGTGAATCTAGAAGCAGGCGGGCGCATCCCGTGGCCGAGATTATGAACGAGTGAGGCCTCTTTCGTGATTATAGCGGCGCCGGAGCGAAGTAAAGCGTTTGACACAGAATCTTGGCAAAGAAAGTGCAGCTTCATGAGCGTGCTTTCGGACTGACCTATACTTTTTAACGCACAATTGCGTCTTCGCGCGCCGTCCCTATCCAGCTAGACAGGTGCGAAGGTTTTTTCGGAAATTACCGGTTAGAACGAGACAAGGCCATGCAGTCACTGCAGTTTGAGTTGCACGCCAACATGGAGCAACGACACTGGTGGTTTGTCGCCAGGCGTCAGGTGATGCGAGCCGTTGTGGAGCGGCTTGTTCCGCCTCAAGCCGGTGGAGATTCTTCCCGCCGAGCGACTGTCATCGATGTCGGTTGTGGGACGGGCGCGAACATTGCTGCCTTGGCAGACGGCTATCACGCGGTGGGGATCGATACTTCGCCCGACGCGATTCGGTTTGCGGCTCAGCGCTTCCCAGACGTCGACTTTCGAGCCGGATACGCGCCTGGCGATCTTGGTGATTGCCTTCCTCAGGCCAAGCTGGTCATGATGATGGACGTGCTAGAGCACGTGCCGGACGACTTTCAGCTGCTTTCGGGCATTATGTCGGCGGCAAGCGAAGGGACGTATTTCCTGCTGACCGTTCCGGCAGACTTGGCACTTTGGAGCCCGCACGACGAAACGTTCGGCCACTATCGCCGTTACGATGCGGCTCGTTTCCGACAGTTGTGGGCCGATCTGCCGGTCGAGGAGTGCCTGCTCACTCCCTTCAATACGCGGCTCTATCCGTTGATTCGCCTGATCCGAGGTTGGAATCGTCGTCGGCAGCAATCGACCGGCGAGGTGGGAACCGACTTCGACATCCCCAGCACTTGGAAGAATCAGATTTTGCGTTCAGTCTTTGCGGGCGAGCGGAAGCGAATCTTGCGAACGCTCGATGGCAGTTCGGCTGCCACGCGCATGCGGGGCGTGAGTTTGATGGCAGTATTGCGACGGGGCGCTGGTGTGATCGACGTGCAGACCAAGCCGGAAGCCGCGACCGACTTCTTCGACCCGGTCGCTGGCGAATATCTCTCGACCGATCCAGCCTGCGTTTTGGCGTGATCTGTGGATTCTACGGTGATCTGTCTGCTGAGCGCTGCTAAAGAAAATTAGCCAGCCCGTGGGTCATGCTCGAAATCCGATGGGCTTTCGCTCGTTTCTTGAGGCAGTTTCCCGATTTGCCAACAGGCGTTTTGTGACCTAGGCTTTCGTTGGCGGATCGTAGACCCATCGTAACGATCGCCGTTGGCAGAGTTCGCAGGCATTCGCCCTGCAAACTGCCACTGATAACGCATTTGTTGACTGATTTTCCTCCATGAGGCTGCGCGTGTCTGAAGCTGCGACTTTAGCCCCAACACTCGAAACGTGGCCTCAGGTAACGGACCTACTTTCGCAATTGCGTGCCCAGCAGATGTCGTTTGCTGGCTACGCCACGGAACTGTTCGACGATGTCGAGAAGTTCCGCGAGAAACTCGATCAACGTGAGGCACTGCTCGCCGAGCGTGAGTTGTTGACTCAACAGCAGCAGCAGGAACTCGCAGAGCGTCAACAGGCGATCGACGAGCACGAACAACGCATCGTCGAACAGCAGAAGGCCTTTGAAGAGCAACACGATTCACTGCATGAACAACAAACGTCGCTCGAACAACAGCGGGCCTCGTTCGACGAACAACACAGCACGACGACGGCGGACCAACAGCGGGCTGAAGCCGAGCTACAGGAGCTGAGGCAACAACTCGAGGCGCGTGAGTCGCAATTGAACGAGCAAGAGGTTCGTCTTACGCAGCAACGCGAAGAGTTTGATGCAGCGAACCACGACCTGGTCAATCAACGTGGCTCGGTCGACGAGCAACAGCAGTCGCTGCAGCAAACGCTACGAGACGTAGCGGAGCGAGAACAAGTTCTCAGCGACTCGCAGAGTGAACTGGAGGAGCGGGCTCGATCGATCGAGGAACATGAGCTGTCTCTTCAAGACGAACGACGAGCGCTCGCTGACGAGCGGCGAGCCCTTGAAGAGGAACAGCAGACGGTCGCTCAGTTACAGCAGGTTGTAGAAGACCAACGCCAACAACTCGAAGAACACGGTCAGCAGGCAGCAACAGCGGCAGCCGAGTGCCGGTCGATGGACGACGAGACGGCTGAAATGCTCCGCGAACTGCTTCGGCAGCGAGACGAACTTCGGCAGCAACTCGAAGCAGCCTGGTCTGCGACTGCCGACGGCACCCCGCCGGCCAGTAACGCCGACCCCGGAGAAAAACGAAAAACCCTGGCATCGCAGGTTCTCATGGTGCAGCAGGATGCCGCTCGCCGTCGGGCGAATTAGTGGGCAGCTTTGTACCGCTTGAGATGACGAATATGCGATCGTTACCAACTCCGCTTCCGATGCTCAACCATTTCGGACGGTTCCTATAGACCTACGTCATCATTTGCTAATCCGCCTTGAGAGTGTCGCCATGTTCGATCGAAATCGCTTTATTTCGTTCTGGACGAACCCGAGGTTATGGCAAGGCTGCTTCGTAATCGTTCTGGCAAATGGATTGATTGTCGCTTGGAGTTTGGATCTTCGCGTGGCGGTTGCGCTCTCGATCGCACCAATCTGCTGGGTCGTTGGTAAGAAACAGACCGACGCCGAAACGCGGAGGCGTGCTGCCGTCGCTCAAGCCGGGCGTCCCGTTGCGGAAGTGAGTGCTGAAAGCGACTCCGAATCACTTGCTGAGGACGGCCTGATGGGTGAGGCTAGTTTGCCTGAAACGATGCTTTCTCAGCATCGTTACGCGCTGTTGGTACGTGCCAGAGTATCTGAAACGCTTGACCATACCATTCGCGATCGCGCGAACCGTTTGCTATGGGACCGGATGGGTTTGTTACCCGAGGGGAACGTTAACCTGACCACGATGTTCAGTGGTCAGGAACAAGCTTCAAACGTGTGGGTCGATCCTGTGCTACTTGACCGACACTGCGTCAGCAATCAGGAGTTCTTTGAATTCGTCGCGGCTGGAGGGTATCAGCAGCCAGCATTCTGGGATGAAGAAGTCGTCTCGGGGCTACTCGACTTTGTCGACACTACCGGGCTACCGGGTCCAAGATTCTGGACCGAAGGTGCCTATCCTCCGGAGCTGGCCAATCACCCTGTGGTGGGCGTGAGTTGGTACGAAGCGGCCGCCTATGCCCGTTGGATTGGCAAAAGATTGCCGAGCGATGCTGAGTGGATCAAGGCAGGGAGTTGGCCGGTTGCCACCGGAAACGGTTCCCTGGCCCAGCGAAAGTATCCGTGGGGGAATACCATGGATCGATCGCGCACGAATCTGTGGGGATCGGGACCGCAAACGACTGTGCCGGTTGGAGATTACACCAGCGGCGTGAGCGTGGGTGGGATCTACCAGCTGACGGGCAACGTTTGGGAATGGACATCGAGCCCCTTCATTGCGCACCCCGAAGAGCCGCCGGTCGCTGCTTGGACGAAGCTCATCCGTAGCGAGCAGTCGCTAAAGAGTATTCGCGGTGGCGCTTTCGACACGTACTTCGACTCTCAAGCGACCTGTCAGTTTCAAAGCGGCGAACATGTCTTGGGCCGCAAGCACAATGTTGGATTCCGCTGTGCGCTGAGTGCCTGTGATGTGGCGAATCTATTCGGTGCGGAACCCTCTGAGATACCGAAAGAGGAAGTGCCTACGGCGGTTCCCTCTGAGGACGTAGAACTTGAGGAGGCGATGGCATGACACCTTTGGTCACACTTCCGATGGAGTCGTATCAGCTGGCGAAGTACGCGGAACCGTTGGTCTGTTTCGTCTGTGAATTTGAAAACAATTACGACGCCGAGATCTGCCGATGTTGCGGTGCCCCGATGGCGCTGACGCATCAGGCGGGTAATTACAAGACGGCCCCGCAGATGATTGCCGTCGTTGGTCCACCCAAATCCGGTAAGACGGTCTACCTTGGAATGTTGCTCGACCTGTTGGCCCGCCGGACGTCGGGAATTCGGGCACTCGCTCGCGGTGCCTTTTCCGTAACGCTACAACAACAGACCGTCGAGTCGCTGGCCACCTGTCAGTTTCCGGAAGCGACGCCGAGCGCGGCTGAGCATTGGAATTGGGTTCACTGCCAGGTGCATTTGGCGGGACGGCAGGTTCAGCTCATGAACCGCCGATCGACGCGGGAGATCGTATTCGTCGATTCGGCAGGCGATGCCCAGCAGACGCATCTCGACAATGAGCAGTATCAACCTGCCGTGTCCGCGATGCTCGCCCGATCCGCGGCGGCACTGGTCGTTGTTGATGTGACGCAGGTTGAATCAGGCGGAAGCGACGCGGAGTATTTCGCCGTCAAGGCGCTTTCCAATTTGGCGGAGCTGCCGAGGACAAAGAAGGGGCGGACCGCTTGGCAGAAGCGGCCCGTGGCCGTGGTGTTCACCAAGGCCGACGGCTGCGAAATCTGCTGCGACGACCCGACCAGTTACGCTGATCGCCATTGCTCGGGGCTCGCGCAGTTTTGCCGTGACCGATTCTCGAAGGTCGCGTTCTTTGCGACGTCCGTGGCTCGCAGTACGACGACGCGCTATGGAGAAGACATTCCGTTGCGCATCGAACCACGCGGGATCGTTGAGCCGTTTGAGTGGCTGACCTCGCGAATGAGGCGATAGTGTGTGCGGCCGCGGGGCCTGCGCGACTAGTTCTTCTTCGGCGTGACGCTGATCGTCTTGCTGGAGCCGTTGCGCTTGAGCGTGAGTTTGACGGGATTCTTCGTTACTCGGTCCATCAGAGCGAGTACATAGTGCGGGCCCGACCCGATTCGCATGTCGTCGAATTGGGTGATCACGTCACCAACCTTGACGCCGGCCTTTTCTGCTGGCGAACCTTCGGCGACCTCGGTCACTTTGGCTTCGTTCCCAAGACAGTCGACGGCGATACCAATGGTGAATGCGTTGCGATCTTCTTTGCCAAATACGTTGGCGAAAGCGTGCCTGACGTGGTCAACGCGGATGTGACGCGAGGCGTTGTGCATTGTGAAAATCTTGACGTGGACGTGGGCAATCTGCTCGCCCTTCATGTTGAAGACCGGACCGCCGGAGTCGCCACCCTTGATGTCGGCACTGCCGATGTGAATCTGCGTGCCGCCGCCACAGGTAGGGCGTTCGATGATGCCGTAGTTGACGGTATGAGGATGACCGGCGGCGTTGCCGATCGTCATCGCTTGATCGCCCTTCTTGACCGTGTCGCTCCGGCCGAGCTTGACCGGGGTTAGCGGCTTCTGCGGCTTGATCTTGATGATCGCGGTATCGTACGAGCCACCCGCGCGACTGATGACCTCGTATTCGTAATGGGTTCCATCATGGAGGGTGACGATGTGCTTGTCGCCGGTCGCGGTGACGTGTTCCGCGGTCAATATGTAACCATTTTCGTGCAGAACGGATCCGGCACCGTACGAGGCCCACTGGCCCTGGTTGTCATGCCCGATGATCGTGATGTCGACCGCCTGGGGCGAGCAGTGTTTGAACACCGCTTCTTTCGACATCACGCCAGCCGGTTGGGACTTGGTCTTGGCATCGTCGGTGGCCGCCTGAGTATGCGTGAACGGCAGCAACAGGCAAGTCAGCGTGGCGGCGAAGAGAAATCTCGGAGCACGATTCATGTTAGGCACACTCTTGGCAGCAGGTGGGGAGGAGAACTCGCCCGACAGCCGGCGAGTTGCAATGCGTTCCGGTGCAAATTAGGTGGGCGTTGCGGGGCATTCAGCGAAGTATTTTCGATACTCCAACACTTCTGTCTGACCACCGACAACGTACCTAGATGATACTCGCCAAGGTGCTCAGGGGCTAGGGTTTGGAGCGAGAGTTCGACTTTGGTCGCTCGTTCGAGGGGAACGTGGCCAGCGGTGCTGCTTATGCCGAATGCCAGGAGTTTTAGGCCTCAAACAGCTTCTCGACGACGCGGCCGCGATTGATGTCGATGCGCTCCGGGCGGCCTTCGTTCAAGTAGACGAGCTTGCGGTGGTCCAGACCCATGGCGTGCAGAATGGACGCGTGAAGATCGTTAACGTGGATGCGATCTTCCACCGCGTGGAGACCAAGTTCATCGGTATTACCGATCGTGCGTCCGCCGGGGAGGCCGCCGCCGGCCATGAACATCGTGAAGCCGGTCGGGTTGTGATCGCGGCCGCCACCTTTCTCGCTAGTCGGAGTGCGACCGAATTCACCTCCCCAAATGACGAGCGTTTCGTCGAGCAATCCACGCAGCTTCAAGTCTTTCAACAACGCCGCGACCGGTTGGTCCATCTCGCGACAGAGCTGCGTGTGATTCTTTTCAATTTGAGAATGGGCATCCCAGCGACTGCGGGCTCCGTGGTACGCCTGAACGAAGCGTACTCCTCGTTCGACGAGACGACGTGCCAGCAGACAGCTGCGTGCGAATGGTTCGGTGTGGGCCGCGTCCATGCCGTAGAAGGCCTTTGTGGCTCGCGTCTCTTGGGAGAGATCGACCGCCTCGGGGGCTGCCGCTTGCATGCGGAATGCGAGCTCGTAGCTGCGAATACGAGCCTCGAGTTCGGACGCTTCTTGCGAGTCGGTTGAGACTTCGCGATTCAGTTGCGACAACAGGTCGAGTCGCCGTTGTCGCCGAGAAGGTTTGAGTTCTTCCGTCGGCACCAAGTTCGGGATTGGTGTCGGACCGTTGTAGAAACGGGTCGCCTGGTAGTTGCCTGGCATGAAGCCGGCACCCCAGTTGCGGGCTCCATTGATCGGCGTGTCCTGTCCGTCGAGCAGAACGACGTACGACGGCAGATCAGCGTTTTCGGTACCAAGTCCGTAGGTGACCCAGCTGCCGAGCGAGGGGCGGCCGGCGATCGGCGAGCCGGTGTTCATCTGGCAGACGCCACCGGAGTGATTGATACCGTCGGTCCAACAAGATCGCACCACGGTCAGGTCGTCGGCACAGGTGGCAATGTTCGGAAGCCAGTCGGAAACCAGCAGCCCACTCTCGCCGTGGCGTTTCCATTTTCGTTTCGACTCCAGCAGCGGCGATTCGATCTCGCCCATCGCGGTAATCACCCGTTTGAAGCTCTTGGGCAATTTCTGGCCGGCAAGTTCCTGGAGCTTTGGCTTATAGTCGAAGGTGTCGAGGTGGCTCGGTCCGCCCTCCATGAACAAGAAGATGACGCTCTTGGCGGTCGTCTTGAGGTGTGGCAGCTTGGCGGAGGAGTCGTTTGAAGAGGTGGCCGAATCTCGCCGCTCAAGCGAATCGTTCGCGGCCGCGGAAGAATCGCCAAGCAGCGACGCGAGGGCCAACGCACCAAAGCCAGCGGTGCCCTGGGTGAGCATCTGTCGGCGCGAGACGTGGCGAGTTGGCGGGTGGTGCGACATGTTCTTAGCGAAATGGCAGCGGCAGGTGTCTAGCTAGCGAACGAATAGGAACTCGTGGGAATTGAGCATCGCCCAAGCGATATCGGCGATGGCTTCCGTCCGAGCCTGGCCTTCGCCGGCTGCTTCCTTGAGCAATGCCTGACAGGCCTGCTGATCTTCCGGTGTCGGCGGGCGATTGAATATCGACAAGAACATCTCGTTGATCAACTTCACGTTGTCGCCATCGGCTCGCTGGTGCACACGCTCGACAATCGCCTGAACACGCCGTTGCTGTTCGGGATCGTTCATGGCGAGTAGGGCTTGGACGGGGGTCGTCGTGACATCGCGTTTGGCGACCGAGTCGATTCGTTCCGGCACGTCGTAGACGGCGAACATGGTCAGCGGGGAGTTGCGTAGTTTCTTCAGGTAAATGCTGCGGCGATTGCTGTCGTCGTCCTGGGCGGGGCCACCGACCGTGACGTCGAGTTGATCGGCCAGCGTGACCAAGGCATCGCGTAGCTGTTCGCCCTCCAAGCGGCGAGGCTGGAATCGCCAGGGCGTGTTATTGCTGCCGTCGTTTTGCTGCCGGTACGTTGCCGAGAGGACGATTTCTCGATGCAGTTTCTTGAGGCTCCAGCCTTCTTCCACGAATCGAGTGGCCAGGTAATCCAAAAGCTTGGCATCGCGTGGCGACTCGCCAGTGATGCCAAAATTACTCGGCGTGGAGACCAGGCCTTCGCCGAAGTGGTGCTGCCAGACCCGATTGACCATCACTCGGGCTGTGAGCGGGTTATCGCTACTGGTGAGCCAGCGAGCGAGTGCGGAGCGACGCCCGGTGGAAGTGGGAGCGGCGGCGGGCGTTTCGATCACGAACGGCCGCGTGTCGAGAATACTCAATGGTCCTGGCAAGATATCACGCGGGTTTGCGTGGCCGGGAATGTGCGTTGGGGGTGCCTCGGCACCGACGTCGGCCGCGATATGAGCGGCCACCACATTCTTGGGACGCTCGTCGTCGTACTTGGCGAGTTCCTTTTCCAGCTTGCGAATCGTGCCGCGTTCTTCGTCGTTCATTTGGGCGAGAAGATCGTAGCTCTTGTGGTTGATCTGTCGATCGATCAGAGCGGCGACCGTCTTCTCAAACGGCGAATGGGTGCTGGCGTCTCTGGCGGCCAGGTTTTGGAGCTTTCTGTCGAGCCGGTCCATGCGCGACTTCCGCATGGCGTTCATATGCGGCACCACGATCTTATCCAGGCGGCTGCGAACATCCGCGGTCGATTCCTTCCAGCGGGCTCGTTGCGCTTCCTGCTCGGGAGTATGGAGTGTGGTCGCTCCCTTGAGAACGAGCGGCGTAAAGAACGCCTGCAGGCGATAGTAGTCTTCTTGGAGAATGGGATCGAACTTGTGATCGTGACAGCGAGCACACGACATGCTGAGTCCCAGGAAGACGTCCCCAGTGACGTCGGTGATGTCGTTGAGCAAATCGATTCGCTGTGTCCAGATGTTCGCCTGATTCGATTCATAGATGCCACAGTACAGGTAGCCAGTGGCAACAACGACGTCCGCGTTGTCAGGAGCGATTTCGTCGCCGGCAAGTTGTTCGGCTACGAATTTGTCGTAGGGAAGGTCCTTGTTGAAGGCACCAATCACATAGTCGCGATATCGCCAAGCATGAGGGCGTGGATCGTCCCGCTTGAAACCATCGGAGTCGGCGTAGCGGACCAGGTCGAGCCAGTGCTGAGCAGAGCGTTCTCCATAGCGAGGGCTGGCTAGCAGCCGATCGACCAATCGCTCATAGGCATCATCCCTCTGATCGGCGATGAAGGTATCGATCTGTTTCCGCGACGGAGGCATTCCCCACAGGTCGAAGCAGAGTCGCCGCAACAGTTCGTAGCGATTGGCCTCTGGGGCCGGCTGCTTGTTCTGTTGGGCCAACTGCCGCCAAGCGAATTGGTCGATAACGCCGCGGGCCCAACCTTGCGTGTCGGCAGCGGGTACGGTCGGTTTCGAAATCGGACGTAGTGACCAGAATTGGCGTTCCTCCTCCGTGAATGTTCTATGATTCCGCAGAGGAGCGTCGACCTTGGGCCAAGGGGCGCCAGCGGCAACCCAGCGGGCGAGCCGGGCCACGTCTTTGGCCGGAAGTGGTTCGTCCGGCGGCATTTCGAGGGATTCTCGCCGCACGGCTTCCATCAGCAGGCTGTGTCCGGAGTCCTGCAGAGCCAGCAACGGGCCAGAGTCTCCACCAGAGAGCACCGCAGCGTGAGAGTCGAGGCGAAGGCCACCTTCTTGCTTGTTGGGGCCGTGACACTTCTGGCACTTGTTGACCAGCAGCGGACGAATATCGGTCTCAAAATCGATCGAAAGATCGGCCGCGCTGGCCGAGATTGTCGTGAGTGACAGAAATGCGGTGGCCAGGACGCCAGCGGTAGCACGGCAGCGGCCTTTAGAGGCCAAGACAACGAAGGATGATCGGATTCGACCCATACCCGCCGCTCATACTAGAACCGATGAAGGCACCGACGTGGCTAGCATGTTCACCGCCACGTCGCCGACCAGCGGTCTGGCCGGCGCCTCATTTTAGCTGGCGACCGATGGCTGAATCAATTCCCAGAATCGCTTGAATAGATACTGGCTGTCGTGCGGTCCGGCCGAAGCTTCCGGGTGATACTGCACGCTGAACGCCGGGAAATTGAGGTGGCGGACGCCTTCGATAGTGCCGTCGTTGAGGTTTCGGTGGGTGACCTCAAGTTCCTCGGGCAGCGATTCTTCATCGACCGCGAAACCGTGGTTTTGCGAGGTGATCTCCACGACGCCGGTGGCCAGGTCCTGAACGGGTTGATTCGCGCCGCGGTGGCCGAATTTCAACTTAAAGGTCTTCGCACCACAGGCCAGTGAGAGCAGCTGGTGTCCTAGGCAGATGCCAAACACCGGGACTTTACCCAAAATCTCACGAATTGTGTCGATCGCATAGGTCAAAGGTTCCGGATCGCCCGGTCCATTCGACAGGAAGACACCGTCAGGCTGCTGGGCCAGCACATCTTCGGCCGAGGCGGTCCCGGGTAGGACGGTTACGCGAAAGCCCTCATCAACCAAGTGCCTAGGGATATTCCACTTCATGCCGTAGTTGAGCGCGACGATATGCGGCCGGTCTGCGGTTTCATCGGTCTCTGTAGCGTTTTCTTCGAGACGCGACCAACGACTGAGTGACTCCGTCCATTCGGCCGTTTCGTCGGTAATGACCTCGCGGATTAGGTCACGTCCGACGAGACCAGGGCTCGCCTTAGCCTTGGCGACGAGGCTCTCGTCGTCCAAGTCTTCGGTCGAGAGAATGCCCTTCATGGCTCCGGAATTGCGAATTCTTCGCACCAATGCCCGCGTGTCGATGCCTTCGATGGCGACGACATTCCAGCGTTTGAGGTAGTCGACCAGGGCGTCTTGGGCTCGGAAATTGCTCGCGACTCGGCTATTTTCTCGCACGATGAATCCGGAAAGATGCGGCCTGGGGCTTTCGAGATCCTCGTCCGTGACGCCGTAGTTGCCGATTAGCGGGTACGTCATCGTTACAATCTGACCGCAGTAACTCGGATCGGTCAAGATTTCTTGGTAACCGGTCATGGAAGTATTAAAGCAGACTTCCCCGTCGACCTCACCACTTGCGCCGAACGATGTCCCGGTATAAACGGTACCGTCTTCCAACGCTAACTTGGCAACCACTCGTTCGCTCATACCAATCCTTCTTTGCTCTCAAGTTGGATTTAAAAAACGATTCTTCAACGTGCGTTCCACCGCAGTTCGTTCCGTCTAGTCAATCTGAAGTAAAGTCGCGCACCGTTTCTGTCCGATAGGTTTCTTACGGCTGTGGGTCTCCGAACTGATTGAGTGCTCTTGAATAGTTCGGACAGCCAAGTTTGGGAGGGTTCCTGTCCCGGCGAACGGGAACCCTCCTTTTTTTATGCGCACACCAAGCCAATCGACCCGTCTGCGACCAGCCAGTAGTGGGCGTTTCTCGGCCCCTCAATATACTCGGCCCCTACAATTTCGCCCAGCGGCCGCGTCTTTCGAACATTTCGAAGGGGCTAATCAACGAGCGGGCCCAATCTTGCTCTCCGATGGGAAAATTCAGGTGACTCGCTGTTGTTTTGGACCACTGACACCTGGTTCGACGTCGCAGGCGACTCGGCTAGAATGCCACCCATCGGAGTTGGTGCGCCATGGGTTTCGCGGGGCGATGCTCTGATTTGTGGGGGCGTCTAGGTTGTTTTGCGGATAACGAGACCTTTGGAATCGGGAGAGTTTGCCAGGTGGGAGAGTTGCAATCCGACGAGCGAATCGTCTTCTATCCGACATTCGGTTGGCGAGCGACCAGGGCGTCGGAGACGAACGCGGGGCAGATTATGGGGGCCGGCGGGCACTCCGGCTGGCTACTCGATATCCATGGTATCGTTTTCCGGCCCGAATTTACCTCGCGGAAACGAGATCTGGCGGTGCGGATGGCCCGCAGCCTGATGCCTCGCAATGACAGTTCCGTCGATCAGACGCTCTTTCGTCGTCGATTTTGGTCGTTTCTTGTCGACAACAAGGGGGACAGGAGCGTTTCCGTTCGCATTGGTGGCGAAAAGTTCAAGGTTGGCCTCTCCGCCGCGGACGGTCACTTTCGCTCAGCTGTACGCGTTTCTGCCGAATTGGTAGCTAGCCTGATGGCGGATAAGGCAGTTCGGCCTGCGACTGCCGGGACAAATGCCGTCGGCTGGCTACCCTTCGAGGCGGTTACGCCGGCGTCGTGTGAGCGGCAGTACCGTGGGTGCGTGACATTAATCGAACCAGAAGGGGTGTCGGTCATCTCCGACATCGACGACACCATCAAGGTTTCCGACGTGGTCGACAAGTCGCGGCTTGTGACCAATGTCTTGGCACGCAGATATCATCCGGTTGATGGGATGCCGGAGTTGTACCGCCGTTGGGCCGACCAGGGAGCTGCGTTCCACTATGTCTCGGCCAGTCCGTGGCAGCTCTATCGACCGCTGCTTAGATTCTTTCGACAGGTAGGGTTCCCAGAAGGAACGTTCCACTTAAAGAAGTGGAGGCTCGCCGAGCCGAGCACGTTAGAGCTTTTTCATACCTCGGTCGATTTGAAGCTGGATGCGATTCGCCGGATTCTGACCGCTTTTCCGCACCGCCGATTTATCCTCGTGGGGGATTCCACCCAGAAGGATCCCGAGGTCTACGGCCAAATTTTGCGAGAGTCCCCGGCTCAAGTGGATCGCGTACTAATACGCAACGTCCGGGGCGCTGAGATGAGCGCGGACAGGATCACCGCCGTTTTCCGCGACGTCCCATCTGATCGCTGGCAATTATTCGACGAACCGGCGGAAATCAGCGGCCGCTAGTTCCTTGCTCTGGATGAATCGGTTGTTTATTCATCCGGGAAGGGAAAATCGTCGTCGTCATCTTCGCCGAAGCCGAGTTCCCCTTCGTCGTCACCGCCTTCGCCTTCTTCCGCCGCGAGCTGTCCGGCATTCTCTTTGAACAGCTTTTCTAGTCGAACGAACTGCTCTACGTCTCGTCGATCTTGATCCGATCGACGAACCGAAATGTTTCCTCGCTCATCGACGTAGAGGCACTCCGTGGGAGTGGAGCCCGTTTTGAACTCTTGGTCTCCTCGCATATCGATGAGCGTCATACTGGTGACCAGATCTGCCTCCGGATTGCGGTGCGTGGTCTTGGCGACCGGATCGATGGTGATCCCGGCGCCACGTCCGGCAAGCATGCCGCCTCGCCGTAGCTGCAATCGCATCTGGAGCAGGTCGTTGGTACCTAAGTCGATCGCCCTGGCGATCACGTCAACTTCCTGTTCTTGTACGCCTGGAATTGCATTGATAATTCGTTCCGCCATCAGCGATTCACCGGTCGGCACGTAGACGGGTTGTGTTGGTTCGCTCCAGACAGTGTCATCCCAAGACTTGGGCAAGAATGTCGCGTCGCGATTCTCGGGATGTTCGACATTCTGGTCCTTGATTTCCTTGAACTTTCTGCTGTTCGGATTGCGCAGTGCTACGCCGATTCGATAGACGTAGTACTTGCCGGGCTTGACCGTGTAGTCGAAGACGCGCACAAGCCGTTCGCTAACCTCGGCCGCCACAGCTTCTTCGACGACGGCGGTCTCGTCTTCGTCGTCCTGCTGTTCGGGCTCCTCTTCCGTTTCGTCTTCAGTCGTCTCCTCGTCCGAGACAAGATCGTCTTCGAGATCGTCCTCAAGCGAGTCTACCGGCTCTTCGATTTCCTCTCGATCTGGCTTCGCCGGAGTAGCTTCGACAGCTGCTTCCGGGGCGGGGCGGGGCTTCGGTTTTCTTCTGGAAGCCAGCGGAACCGCCGGGTGCGTTGCCATCCCATTGACCTTCCACGAGCTATAAACTCGAGGGCCGAGGGGTTTTGTCAGGGCGCCGAGGCCGGACTTATAGCGACTTGTTTCGTCGTGAACGTAGCGCGGGTCGATGACTTCCTTGGCACGTACCGCCCAATTGCCAATTGCCTCGGCCTTGGGGAGTTTGTTGTTCATCACGCCAATTCTCTTGTAGTCGATTCGCTTGGCCTTGGACCAGTCGAGGTTTTCTAGGTCGGCGTTCTTGGGTACCTCAAGCCTCCACAGGCGGGCTTCTACATACTGTGGACGGTCCCGTTGGGGGCTGAAATGAAAGGCCTTAGCAAAGACCTCATCGTAGATCGCCTGTTGTGCCTGAAGAGGAAGCAAGCCTTTAACGACGACGAACGGTCGAGCTTCGACGAGTACTTCCTTGACATCCTTCTTGCGGCGACGCTTGCCGTCTTCGGGTTGTGCCGGTGGAGAGACGCCGCCGAGGCGGAATCCAGCCGGCAGGTCGACCGTCATGCTTTCGCTAAGAGACGCGTTGTCTCCTTCGAGATCAGCCAGCTTGCGGTTGTACTGTCGATTGATCTTTGCCTCTTCTTCTTTCTTTTCGTCCCCTTCAAGCTTTTTCTTTCGAATCTTGTTCAACTCGCGACGCTTCCACGCGCGAAGTTTATTCTTTTCCTTTGCATCTCGGGCCTTTGCCTTTTCTTCGCGCTGGGCTTTCTTCTTGGCGAGCCTTTCCTCTCGCCGATCGAGCTCCTCCTGCGGAAGCTGCGGCACTCGGCCAGCGCGACCAACATGCATTCTCTTGGTCACGTAATAGAGCGGAATGTCTGCATCTGCGACCACCTGTGTGACAGGTAGATACTGAGGATCCCCCCGCTTCGTACGCGGGACCAGCACGATATCCCAAGGCTTCATGGAGTACTTGGAGGCGTCGAGAGGCGTGCGGCCTCCTTCGGGGATCACCTCGCTGTCCGGGAGCGGCGGACTGGGGTTACTCGCCATACGCCCTTTAACGCTGTTCGCTTTGCTGGAAAGTTTGTCGGGTGAGTACCCTTTCTTTACTTCGAGCTGCCCGATCGAGGAGTAAATGATCCATCCGGCTAGGATAGCCACGAGGCCGAGGGCAATCTTTTCACCATGGTCGATGAAAAACTGTTGGGCGCCCGGGCCGTCTGACTTGGCCTTTTTCTTGGCCTTGGGTTTCTCTTCGGCAACGTCGTCCTCTTCCTCGATATCAACGTCATCATCGACATCGACATCGGTCTCGGCGTCGTTTTGTGGTTTCTTGCTCTTCTTACCGAAGCTGAGTTTCATCGTTCTGTTCCTTCTTTGGTCGCTTGCCAGCCGAGTCGTTCGACCGTTAGGCGAGCCTCTCCGGTCTCCAGCCCCTTACTCTCCAGACCCTTACTTTCCAGACCCTTACTTTCCAGACCCTTACTTTCCAGTCCCCTGCTTTACTCTTGCTTGGCGTCCCACTTCTCACGATGGGGGGAATCGCATCCGGCGGTCGCCCCTTGAAAGGAAGCAGCTCGCCTCAGGTGATCTAGGTCTCTTTCTTTTTAGGTGGTTTGGCTACGTAGATGAGGGCGTCGATCATCACACGTTTACCTGGACGAAGCGGAGGTTTAACTTCTGGGGGCTTCTCGGCACCTTGGCCGGGCAGGCCGCCTAGTCCCTGGCGAGGCAATCCTCCGATGGCAGGACGCGGGGCCCCCATGCCCATGGGCGCCGCTGGCTCCTCGACTTTCTTGAAGATCGCATGGCTCGTCAGGTGCACATCCACGACTTCACAGGTGAGTGGGTCGTTCGCAAGCGCGACCAACAAGGACGCGACGTGCTGGGGGTCCATTTCTAGTTCGATTCGCGCTGGAATCACGCGGTAGTAATCTTTCACTTGCGGAAGTGGGAGGCCGGTCGCTGCCGGCGATTCATTCGAGCGAGCACCTGCCTTGCGAACGCGGCGTGTAACTAGCTTGGTCTTGGTATTCGCCGTGGAGTCGGCATCTGGCCAGATTTTGATCCGTTCGATTGCTCGTACCGGGAGATTGAAGCGGTCGATGTTGTCTCCCTTGTTCAATGCCGCGACGCTGCGCAGCAAGCCTTGGTAGGCCCAGATCTGCTCTTGCGTTGCGATCACTTCGGACTCGTTGGGCCAGACCGATTTTCTGACAATGGCCTTGGCCTTCTTGACGTTCTCTTCGTTTCTTTTTTGGTCGTCATCGTCGAGCTGTTCGTGTTCGTCGATGATCTTTTGAGCCCGCTGGACCTCGTCAATCATGGCCGGAACCAATTTTGAAACGATGGCGTTGTAATTCTTGGCGTTCCAAATGAGCTTGCCGGTAGCGTTGGGGTCGACCGTCGCGTCAACGGTCTTGAGGAGTTCCTCGGTTTGTTGAGGGAGGAAATCTTGCCAGTACTTTTTTCGCTTGGCCTCGCTCAATTTGCGATCGCTGCGAACTTCGCCGAACTCGCCCCAGTCTCTCGCGGGACGTTGTTCGTTGTAGTTGTCCTTAGCAACCCCGGTTAGCCTCGTGTCGAGCTCCTTCTGTGCTTCGCCGATCCCAGTGATCCAGGTCTGATTGGCGAAGGTCGGCCTTTGGGCGAGCGTATCGATGGCGCTGATCTGCTTCTTGATGTGCCCGCTGTTCTTGGTGAATGGTTTGCGAAATATTCCGTCGGATATCCACCAGAAGAACAGAAGTATCATGAGCGCCAGGCACAGCACAATCCAGAAGTTGTACTTCTTGATTCCGGCGATGATGGGTCGCAATTGGTCCATGCTTAAAAAATTCCGTGATCTTCGACTGGGTTGAGGTGGTTTCTATCGAACCGCATTCCCGCTGCCGGGAACTGCTGCCGTTTGGCCTTCGTCCGCGTCCGCGGATTCTTCGCCATCTTCCGTTTGCTCTTCTTCAGCCACTTCGCCGGGGCCGTCCGGCTGCCATGCGAATTGAACAACGAAGTTGTATTTGGTCAGTTCAATCTCGGCCGGACCGCTTCCGCCCGCGTTGACATTTGGCACGAGTACTTTGTCCGGCCGATCTTCCCTCAAAAAGACGATATACGAGACTCCCAGATTTTCCATCGAGGACTCTACCCAGCCGTTTCCGTCAGGCGCCGGAAAGAGAACCGTTTTGGATGCCAGGTTCTTGATGAAATGGTTTTTGACGAATTGCGATCGGATATTCGGATTCTTGGCAGCACTCTTCGGAGCGTAGAAGTGGTACCCCGTGAATTGCACAACGTAGCCAGGGCCAACGGGAATAGGATCGGTTTCGGGGGACGCTTCTTTTTCGCCTTCCTTTTTGTCCGCCGCGTCCGCTTTGGCAACGCTAGGTACCGGCGGCTTCTGGGCCCCGCCGGGACCAGCTGCCGTCTTTTTCCGCGCGCCGGGCGGGGGAGCGTTCAGATCAAGTGTCGCGGCATGTGCCTTTTGGATCGGGGCGGTTGCCCATTGTCTCAAGTTGTCGAAGTGTTCGACGCGCAGGTCGCTAAGGTGAATCTGTTGACGCTCAGTGATCTCGGGAGGTTGCTCTCCTTTGAAGTCGTACTGAGGCAAGCAGGTGTTGATCGCTTGCAGCAGTTCGAGCCAGCGACTCCGTTTTTGGAAATGAGCCATCATCTGCCGGGCCTGATCTGTTTGGCCGGCGAGTTCGGCCTTGGCTTTCTCGTAGGCTTCGTCGTTGGCTTTAACTTCTCGTTCCACGTCCTTAACGGCAGTAAAGGCACCGGGCCAATCCCCGCTCTTCACCTGTACCTGGGACCAGGGCCACCACAGCATCAGGTAGTTGACCATGATGCCGAGTAGCAAGATCGCTACGGCAGCGACGGCCCACGGTTGCTTCTCCCGCACGATTCGGTCTCGAATCAGCTCACGAGGCACCAGGTTTGTCGACAACTGGCCTTTTCCGAGGCCCTGGATGGCAAGGCCGTAGGCAACCCCGAAACAGAGAGCATTGTCCTTGTAGGCAGGTGAATCGACGACGCCCTTGCCGACGAGTGTGGGATAGGTGCTAACCTCTTCGATCTCATAGCCCAGGTTCTGGGAAAGATACCGTTTCAGCCCAGGCAGCTTCATCGAGTTACCCATGGCAACAACGCGGTCGATCGTTGCGGCACGGTCGAGGCTTTGGAAGTACCCGATACTGCGTTGAATCTCGGTTAGGAAATCCTTGAACACGGCCCGCATAGCCTGATAGATCGCCTTGGGATCTTCCGCCTGGGCGGCGTTCCGCTTGAGGTGTTCCGCCTTCGCGTAGGTCAGGTTCAAGTCCTTCGTCAACGCTCGAGTGAAATGGCTACCACCGATGGGGACGTTTCGTTGCCAGACTCGGAAGCCATTGGTGATGACCAAGTCGGTCGTTTCGGTGCCGACGGAAATGGCGACCAAGGACGGGGGCGGATCGTCCGGATCGTAGTCTTCTTCCGGGATCATTTCACCCAGCCGGTCAAAGACCATGGCGTTGTAAATGGCCAGTGGTGTGAGTTGAACGATTTCGACGTCAATGCCGACGCCACGGAGAGGTTGGACCGCTTCATCGACCTGGTCTCGCTTCATGGCGAACAGGCCGACCTCGGTTTCGAGGGCGTAGTCCTCTTCTTCCAGACCGCCACCCATGCGTTGGTAGTCCCAGATGACGTCATCGAGATCGAAGGGGATCTGCTGCTTCGCTTCGTAGCGAACGATGTCCGGGATGCGTTTGGTTTCAACTGGCGGGAGCTTGATGAATCGTGCTAGCCCGCTCTGGCCCGAGGCGGAAATGGCGACCTTGTCTTCAGCGACGCTATTTCGCGAAAGGAAGAGTTGGAGTGCCTCGCGAACGAGTTCTTCCGGATCGGCTTCTGGCTGTGTGAGGATCTTGGGGTATTCGATGTAATCGAACGCATCGGCAACGATCTTGGATGGATCGTCATCGTGCCGCCGGCAGCGGATCGCCTTTAGACCACATTGCCCAATGTCGATGCCCCAAGCAGCCGAAACCTTTGCCATCTTCGCATCCTCTTCTTACATTACCGGAGCGCAGCACTACGTCGCGGTGGTGTGCGTGGCGCAATGTCACGTCAGTGCAGCTAGGGACCTCGTTCCCAACCCTGGCTGCTGTTGTTCCTGTTCCGAGATGCCTGTCTCAAGTCGCCCCGCTCGTTCGACGTCACGAGCGTTTGGAGCGGACTGGGACCGCGACATAGAAGGGCCTGGTGCCCCCCTACGTCATTACTCCTACTTTATCGAGGAATGCCCTAAAATGTCAATATTCTGCTCCTTTTTTCGTCCTTCCAGGGGCTCGCTCTGAGGGCGCTGTGCCTCGCACTTTTGGCGAATTTCGCCTATTCTGTTCCACGGCCGCCTGAGAGATCCCCTCGATCTAGCCGGTTCCCCGCATGACCTGAGTTGGAACCTAACTGACATTGGAGCCCCCGGTTGTTTGTGGAGGTGCCATTCCCTCAGGCTGCAATACCTCCGCTTAATGAGACTAGGCCTTGTCGTTGTTGGGCCACGGCTCGTGCCGCTTCGTTAGAAAATCGTTCGTTTTCGTCCTGCTCCATGGCCATCGAAGAAACCTTACTACTGCTCCCGTGTCATACGCTCGATGACTTTCCGTATTACTACGAGGGAGTCGAGGCTGACAATATCTTGGCCGGCTACAGCGCGATGTGGCATCCAGCGCTGATCGCCTGTACGGGCAAGACGCCGTCCTGGCAGAGTTCATACAACGACGATACGACGCAGCTTGCCGGGCGGTTGGTGGTGTTACCGCAAGTGGCGGAGAACGATCTGCCGGGGTTTTGGCTCGATCGCGCACGCCACGATGGGGCAGTCGTGATCCCAGCCAGCGATGCGATCACACGGGACGAGATTGTGATCGCCCTGCTGGCAGCACTGGACGAGCGAGAGGGCGCGGACGACTCGTCCGCAGGCGAGTTAGCGACGGTTGATGTGGCGGATGGCGACGACCTTACTCCCCGCGACCGGTCCGAACTCGATGCTGAGTTGGTCAAGGATTTTCTCGCTCTCGGATTGTGTCATTTGCTGTCCGAGTTGCTCACGGTGCAGATGCGTTACGCAAGCCTGGTCGACCAGGAGTATTTTGACAAACAGCTCGTCGAGGCGGCTCATGCGGCGATGCGAGGGGATGTCGAATTGTCTCGCGAGAAGTTGCAGAACTGCTTCGATGCGATGGCGCAGTCTCGCGATCACTTCTATCCCGTCGATGGATACTTGATCGATCTGACGCTGGTCGAGCCGAGCACCATCGGTGAGGCGTTGCGGCAAGATGTGTCCGGCGGCGTCGTGAAGAACCTCCTGCTTACCACCGAGACACTTGACGCGATGCGGGAGACCGAACCAGAAACGCTCAAGGCGGTTCGCAACGCTGTCGAGCAAGGCAGGGTTTGCCTGGTCGGTGGGGACGACGGAGACGAAGAACTGTCACTGTTGAGCGGTGAAGGGCTGATTGCGAGTTTGCAACGCGGTGGCCAGCAGTTTGAGTCGCTCGTCGGTCGGCGTCCCAAGGTCTTTGGTCGGCGTCGATTTGGTCTGTCACCTGTTTTGCCGCAGCTCTTGAGCAAATCAGGTTACCTCGGGGCGTTGCACTTTACGCTCGACGGGGGACGATTTGCCGAACCGATGCAGAGCAAGACGATTTGGGAGGGCGTCGACGGAAGTACGACCGACGCGTTTGCTCGCTTGCCGATTGATACTTCGAAGCCGGAAACGCTCCTCTGTTTGCCGCAGCGGTTGGGTGATTCGATGGACATGGATCACGTTGCCGTGGTCTGTTTTGCCCACTGGCCTGGCGAGGCATGTTCCTGGTATGCGGATCTGGCGCGAATCGCCAATCTTTCGCCCGTGCTAGGCAAGTTCGTCAGCCTGGAACAGTTTTTAACGGAAACCGATACACCGCGAGATCATTGCCACTACTCTGTCGACGACTACCGTTCGCCGTACCTGCGACAGGCGGTTGCCACTGGTCGGGATGATCCGCTCGCCGCGAGTGTTGAGCGTCATGAGACGGAAGCGGCCGACTACGCCGAAGAAACCGTCGCGGGCATGGCTGCCGTGATTGGAGCTACGTCGTCCGACACCGATGGCATGACCGCCCTTGCCGCCGCAATTTGTCCAAGCGAAACAAATTCTGGCATGGGTGGGTATTTGGTTGCCAACCCCCTCAGCTCGCCACGTCGGATAGCTCTTGCGGTTCCGGAGCTGGCGCATCCGCCGGCTGTTTCCTCACAGATCGAGGCGGCATACGCGCTCGGCGGAAAGCAAGAGGTGCTCGTCGAAGTGCCCGCTTTTGGCTATGTTTGGATTCAGGGGGATCCGAGTCAATCCTGGCAGTCGCCTCCAGGGAAGTTGCTTGCCGAGGACAACGTCATCCGAAATGAATTCGCAGAGGTGACTATCGACCGCCATACCGGTGCCGTCGCCGCTGTGCGGTGTCCTGGCTTTCGCAGTAATCAGTTGTCGCAGCAGTTGGCTTTACGAATCCCTGCCGCTGGCGGTGGGTATCCGAGCCGGGGCGAGGCATCGTACTCGGTGATGGTGGCTGACGAAGTTGCGGTCGTTAGTGCAGGGCCCATCACCGGTACGATTGAGAGCCGCGGTCGTCTCGTCGATCGAGAGGGGCACGCGATGGCCGAGTTCCGCCAGTCGATTTCCTTGGTTCGCAACCGGCCAGTGCTGGAATTCGATGTGCAGATCGAGCCGCTTGAGCGGGCTGACTTTCTCCGCCAGTCGGGTGTCGATCCTTGGGATGCCTACTTCGCATCTCGCGTAGCCTGGGCTGACTCTAGCAGTGAGTTGTTTCGCAGCGTGGCAGGTGGTGCTCATCCGACGAAGCTTCAGCAATTCGAGGCGCCTGACTTCGTCGAAATTCGTGGCGCCAAGTTCAAGGCCTCAATTCTTACTGCCGGTTTGCCTTATCATCGCCGTGTCGATGAAAGGACGCTCGACACGCTGCTGGTGACGGGCCAAGAGGCCGCCCGGCGATTCCGGTTCGCGATCGGACTGAACCTGCAGCAACCGCACGCGGCGGCTCAGGAACTGTCATCGCCGAACATGGCTCGATATTTGGCTGACAGAACACCGCCATCGGCGACGACCGGTTGGTTGTTTCATGTCAACGCCGGCAATGTTGTCGTGACGAGGTGCGAGCCGGTTCGTGCCGAGTCGTCTGGTGGCGAAGCAGGGCAGGGCGGATTGGCTGCCGTGATCGGCGTGCGGATGCGGCTAATGGAAGTGGCTGGTCGATCGACCTCGTGCGCGGTACGGTCGGTGTTTCCGGTCGGTCGCGGACGAGTCGTTGATTTCACGGGCGCCGTTGTTTCGGAGCTCGCTCGAAGGGAGTCGCCCGTGGACCGTGACCGCGTCATGATCGAGATGCACCCGCACCAGTGGTCTGACTTGGAGCTGTTTTGGGAGGCGTGATGTCTGTGTTGAGTTCGTTTGACGTGTCAGGGAGTCGTTGCTGATGATTGTTACGATTGATGGGCCTGCCGGTGCCGGTAAGTCGTCGGCCGCTCGCCAGCTTGCCGAACGACTTGGCTTCGAGTTTCTCGACACCGGCGCCATGTATCGCGCGGTCGCCTACGCCGCGTCGGTGCGAGGACACGACTGGGAGAAGTCGGAAGACCTTGCGCCCTTGGCCGAGTCGCTCGATATCCAGCTCCAGCCGGGTCGGGTGTCGCTCGATGGCCAGGATGTTTCGGCCGCGATTCGCACGCCCGAGGTGACCGGAGTAACGCACTACGCAGCGAACAATCCCGCGGTCCGTGCAGTGCTGGTCCAGAAACAGCGCGATGTAGCGGCGGGCAAGGACGTCGTGACCGAAGGTCGGGACCAGGGAACGGTCGTGTTTCCCAACGCCGAGTGCAAGATTTTCTTGACCGCCACGGCCGAGGAGCGAGCCCGTCGGCGGCTGCGAGACTTGGAGCGGGCGGGCAATGCAACCACGCTGGAAGAGGTGCTGTCGGATCAGACCAAGCGGGACGAGAGTGACGAACAACGCGAATGCGGTCCGCTGGTGCAGGCGGAGGATGCTCTAGTTTTGGTTACCGATAATCTTCCCGAGGTCGAGGTCGTGGACCATCTCGAGATGCTTGTGCGTCAGAGAATGCCGTAACTAGGATTGTGAAGAAGGCCTGAAGCGTTATTCCTATTGGGGAAGACGAACGCGGCTCTCGAACCCGCTGTCTCCCGTTTTACTTACCGGTCTTTGTGATGTCCTTTCTCACTTCAGAACGAACCAAAGATCTATGGCATGACATTGTCCGCAATTTTGCGCGGATGGTGTTTACGTTCTTCTGGGGTGTCCGCTGCTACGGTCGGGAGAACGTACCGATGGACGGCGGTGTGCTAGTGGTTTCAAATCATCAGAGTCATCTCGATCCGGTGTTGGTCGGATTAGCCGTCGATCGTCGTATGAGCTATCTGGCTCGCAAGACGTTGTTCGACTTTGCCCCACTCCGCTGGATCATTCTCTCCTTGGGCGGAATCCCGCTCGACCTGGAAGGGGGCGGGCTCTCCGGCATTAAGGAAGCGCTCAAGCGTCTCAAACGGGAGGAAATGATCTTGGTATTTCCGGAGGGGACGCGTTGTCGAGACGGAGAGATCGCCACGTTCAAGCCGGGATTCTGTGCCCTGGCTCGTCGCTCGAAGATCACGTTACTTCCGGTCGCGATCGATGGCGCGTTTCAGACCTGGCCCCGTACGCGGCCCGTTCCCGGTTTTGGCACGGTTCACGTCCGTCTTGGCGAGCCGATGTCCGCAGAGGAAATCGCATCGTTCGAGGATGATGGCGACCTGGTCGCCGAGGTTGAGCGACGGATTCGAGAAGGGCACAAGAACGTCCGCGAGGGACGATTGCGAGCGATCGGCGGGCTCTAAGGACTCGGTCGTTGCCAGAGTTAGTCAGTGGGCCTACGGCGTGTCCGACTCAAAGCCTTCGGCCACGAGGTCGCTGTAACCTTGTCTGAGCGGTCGAACGTCGTACTTGAACTTCTCCAGGACTTCGGCCGCCATCAATGAGCGGACACCCGCCTTGCAGTAGGTATACACGATCGTGTCGGTGGGGATCCGCTCGGCCAGGATCTTGGCGAAGCCCTCTTTATTGTGTTCTTCTGCCAATAAGCTTAGCGGAACAAGCTTGGCACCCTTGATGTACCCCTCGTCGGTCTCTTCTTTCTCCCGTACATCGACGATCACGGCATTCTGTTCTGCGAGGTTTGTCTTGACCTGATCGAGGGAGTCTTTTGTCGGTTCGGCTGCTTGCATAATCGATGTCGAAAAGAGGGTCAAAAGGAATAGGTGGGCAGTGGTTAGGAGGCGGGGCATCGTTTTTCTCCTACGCGGTGGATGCTCGGTCCAATGCCGTTAATTATCGTGATTCTTGACCGGCACGCAATTCGTCACGACCGCGGCTGGCGATGACCTACCGAAGAGGTTCATGCCGCCGCCGGCCCGCCAGCACAGAGGAGCGTTTAGAACTCCGCATTCCCTGGTGTGCGTGGGAACGGGATGACGTCGCGGATGTTGGCCATGCCCGTGGTGAACTGGACGATGCGTTCCAGTCCCAGGCCGAAGCCGGCATGCGGCACGGTGCCGAACTTTCGCAGGTCGAGGTACCACCAATAATCTTGCGGATCAAGGTCCTGCTCCTTCATGCGGCTTTCGAGCACGTCGAGTCGGTGCTCGCGCTGGGAGCCGCCGATGATTTCGCCCACCTTGGGAACCAGCACGTCCATGGCGCGAACCGTTTTCCCGTCATCGTTGACGTACATGTAGAACGGTTTGATTGTTGCCGGGTAGTCGAACAGGATCACCGGCTTTTTGAAGACTTGTTCGGTGAGATACCGCTCGTGTTCCGCCTGCAGGTCGGCCCCCCAGTGCGGCTCGTATTCAAACTTGTGATCTGCCTTTTCCAAGAGCTCAATCGCCTCGGTGTAGGGAAGCCGTTCGAACTGGCTCTCCGCGATCGAAGTCAGCGTAGCGAGCACGGTGTCGTCGATGCGATCGTTGAAGAACTGCATGTCTTCCGCACATCGTTCCATTACATCGCGGAAGATCCGTTTGATCATTCCCTCGGCCAGATCCATGTTCTCCGGCAGCTCGGCGAAGGCAACCTCGGGTTCGACCATCCAGAACTCGGCCAGGTGGCGCGAGGTGTTGGAATTTTCGGCACGGAATGTGGGGCCAAAGGTGTACGCCTTGCCCAGGGCCGTGGCATAAATCTCGGCTTCCAGCTGACCGCTCACGGTGAGATAGGCAGGGCGATCGAAAAAGTCGAACTTGTAATTGAGCTCGGTCTCTTTCTTGGCCAGCATGTCGAGGTCGAGTGTGGTGACCTTGAACATCTCGCCGGCCCCTTCGCAATCGCTGGCGGTGATGATCGGCGTGTGGACGTAGAGGAAGTCCTGCTCCTGGAAATAATCGTGGATCGAGCGGCAGATGCAATTGCGTACGCGAGCCACGGCGCCAAAGGTATTGCTGCGAGGTCGTAGATGGGCCCACTCGCGCAGCTTCTCGAAGGAGTGTCGCTTCTTTTGTAGCGGATACTCTTCCGGATCGGCCCAACCGTAGACTTCCAGCTCGGCGGCTTGTACCTCCGTGTTCTGGCCTTTGCCACCGGACTCCTTGATCGTGCCATTGACGCGAACGCTACAGCCAGGCGAGAGCTTGCGAATCTCATCTTCGTAATTGCCCAGATCGGCATCGCAGATGACCTGGATGTTGGCCATGCAGGATCCGTCGTTCAGTTCGACGAAGCTGAAGCCCGCCTTGCTGTCGCGGCGGGTACGAACCCAACCTTGCAGACAGACGGCGCGACCGATGGCTTCGGCCTGTCGTGCGCCGGCTACCGAGCACTTTTCAAAGTTGTCGCTTGCCATGGCTGTTCCCTTCCGTGAAGCCAGTCTCGAAGTCTGTAGGGCTGCGTTCTTACGCCTCGCTGCTTGCTACCGGTGGTGCCTTCTTACGCATCATGAATCCGGCAGCGACCAGAATTAGGTAGACGATCAGTACACAGAGAACGACGGTACCGGTCGCGTTCTTGCCCTTGGTGATCTTGTCAAACAGGGCAACACCAGCGGCACCCGTTGCACCAACCGTGGAGATGGCCATGAGCACGTTCCAGACCAGCATCTTGGTGCCGGTTGGTTTCTCTTTGCCCATCAAGGAGTGGCTGTTCATCATCAGGAAGAACGTGATGTAGGCGATCGGCAGGAGCATCATGCCGAAGCTCGATGTCAGAATCGCCAGCCACATCTTCGCCGGACCGTCCCAGATAAGTGGCCAGGCGGCACCGGCAATGCCGGCGATCAGGCAACCCATCACGAACGGGCCACCCTTATCCGGCTTGCCCATCGCTTCGCAGAAGACGAACCCGTTGATCAGCATCAGAATAATGATGGTGGAGAAGCCCATGCCGAACACGCCGAGTCCGAAGACGTATTGGGCCGTCTTATCGCCAATCAGCGGAGCGAGAGCCTTGGAGAGGGCGAACGACTTCCGCTTTACCAACGAAGAGGCGACTCGCTTCTCGGCCTCTGGCAGGGCGGCCATCTTCTTCCACAGGGCGAGTTTTTCGTCTTCGCTCATATCTTTGACATAGTCGGCGTACTTGGCGTTCGCCTCGGGTTGGACTCGAGCGAGCAGGTTGTCCTTTGCTCCGCCGAAGGTGGCGCTTTCGGCGAAGGCCTTCGCATCGGTCCCCAAGAACTCCGGCTCGGCCGTGGCATGGAAGGCCTGTTGAGCGGCGATCACGACGCAGGTGGTGACCAGCACGTAAGGGATCGCCATGCCGGTGCCGAGGTCGAAGCGAGCCAGTCCGCGGAACGTCTTGTCCCAACCGCGATGCAGCATCGCGTAGGGCATCAGGAACGTCATGTTGATACCGACGGCCGTGGCGATGGCCCCGATCATGATTGCCCGCTGCGACGTCACCACCTTGGAGGTCCAGAATTCTTGAGCGTCGGCCGACATCTGCGGCATCAACTCGGCCACCTTTCCGGTCGGACCGCTAAAGGCGCTGAGGTCAGGGATGAAACCGGAAAGGATCGAGCCCCATTGCAACTGGCCGTCGATTGTGAGGTAGACCACGACCCCGAAGAAGCAGAGCACGATCATGCCGACCAGGGCTTTGAGAATGACATCAAAGACTTTGGCTGAAACGCCTTGTTTGCGATTGAGCGTGACGATGATGCTCGTGGCGATCAAGATCACGAGCGAGATTAGAAGCTTGGCACTCGTGCTACCATCGTTCCCCTCGCTCGCGAAGCTTTCGGTCACGCCTGAAACCATGCCGGGGGCAAGGTTGGTCTCAAGTGCTTCGAAGCAAAGACTGAACTGCGGCATGCACCAAATCATGTTGGCCATGGCCGTGGCAACCAGCCAACCCCAACCGAGCGCCGGATTGACGTGCTGGTTGATCGCGTTGAACGGACGTTGTCCGGTTGACAGCGTGACGTAGCTGATCGCTGAGAGCATCACCACGCCCATCACGATCGCCAGGAATTGAACCCACAGTAGCGAGGTGCCGCCCAGGATGCCGAGAAAGAGTGCTCCGGCTAAGGATCCGCCACCGAGCGTGATCGCGCTCTGCAGCCAGCCTGGCCCTGATAGCTTCACAAACGCACGGAGGGTCGCCCCGGTACCTTTGGCTTGGGCATCGGCCAGTAGTTGACGAGCCTGCTCACTCTTGCCTTGCTGGTCGCTCATCCTAACTCCCTAGATGGATTTCGTTCGGTTTGGAGAGCCTGCACTCGCGGAACAGTCGCAAGGCAGGGAGAGGTTTGGCGGTTACATTCCCTTGGCCGCCAAATAGCGTTCGGCGTCGAGGGCCGCCATGCAGCCGGTACCAGCCGCAGTGATCGCTTGCCGATAGTAATCGTCGGCCACGTCGCCGGCCGCGAACACGCCTTCGACGCTGGTGTAAGTTCGCTGCGGCGTCGTCCAGATGAGATAGCCTTTGTCGTTCATCTCCAGCTTGTCTTTCAGGAAGGCCGTGTTGGGCGTGTGCCCGATTGCCAGGAAGACGCCCGAGGCATCTTGCGTCTTTTCCGAATCGTCAACGGTACTTTGCAGACGAACTCCGGTCACGCCCTTCTCGTCGTCGCCGAGCACCTCCGTCATGGTGTGGTTCCAGACGATTTCGATCTTCTCGTTGTCGATGGCGCGTTGGGCCATGATCTTCGAGGCTCGCAATTCGTCACGTCGGTGAATGAGGTAGACGGTCGAAGCGAACTTGCTCAGGTAGTCGGCTTCTTCCACCGCCGAGTCACCACCGCCGACCACGATCAACGGTTTGTTGCGGAAGCGGGGAAGGGCCCCGTCGCAGACCGCACACGCACTTACACCGCGGTTCTTGTACGCTTCTTCGGAAGGAAGACCCAAGTAGTTTGCCCGCGCTCCGGTGGCGATGATGACGGTGTGGGCTTCGGTGACTTCACCACTGGAGGCGGTAAGCTTGAAGGGCCGCACATCAAAATCGACATCGACGATGTCGTCGGTTACCACACGGGTGCCGAAATTGGTCGCCTGTTGTCGCATCAGCTCCATCAGCTCAGGCCCGCTCACGCCCTGCTTCTCGTGCGGGGCCATGACGATGCGGCGATCTTTGTCGATCGAATCGTCGAGATACGATTCCATGTTTCCGCTGGGAAATCCGGGGAAATTTTCGACTTCCGTGGTCAGCGCCAGTTGGCCTAGCGGCAGCGTGCCGTCGAGGCGGTTCTGTTCCGTGACGGCTCCTTCAAATACCAGCGGCTGTAGCGAGGCACGCGAGGCGTAAATAGCGGATGTCCAACCGGATGGTCCACTTCCAATGATGACAACTTTCTCAGCCACGGTTCGCAGGGCCTCCTGTCACAAGCTGGTTGATGCGGGGCTCAGTCGCCACGGCGGCCAATGAGCCGACCGACGGACAGAATGAGCGAATAATAGAAGCGGGTATTATAGAGGACTGAAATTTATCGTCTACGGTCGCGGTTGTGAGATTCGCAGCCCTTTTTTATCGTGGTCAGGAGTCTCGAACGTCAGCTTGCTGGCAAAGCTCCTGCGTACCTGTCGCCTCGGACACGGGGCTCCTCAGAAAATACCACGGCTCAGGCGGACGTATACCCCATGGTCACATTGCTCATCGCGATCGGTGCATTTGTCGGATACATCGTCGCCTACCATACCTATGGCCGCTGGCTGGCCAAGCGGATCTTCCAGCTCGACCCGGAGGCCGTCGTGCCGAGCGAGCAGCTGCGGGACGATGTCGATTTCGTCCCGACTAAGAAGGAAGTCATCTTCGGGCACCACTTCACGAGCATTGCCGGCACGGGACCCATCGTCGGACCGGCCATCGCCGTCTTCTGGGGCTGGTTGCCGGCCCTGTTGTGGGTGCTGTTGGGATCGATCTTCATCGGAGCGGTTCACGACTTTGGAAGCTTGGTTGTCAGCCTGCGAAATCGAGGGCAGACCGTCGGCGAGGTGGCCGGACGATTGATCGCGCCGCGAGCCAAGGTGCTGTTCCTGTTGGTGCTGTTCCTGGCGCTCACGATTGTACTGGCCATCTTTGGCCTGGTGATTGCCTCAATTTTCAAGTTGTACCCTGAGTCGGTGTTGTCGGTTTGGATCGAAATTCCGATCGCCGTGCTGATCGGGTTTTGGGTTTATCGCCGCGGTGGCGGATTGTTGGTGCCCTCGATTCTTGCTCTGGGACTGATGTACCTGGCGATCTACGTCGGCGCGTACTACTTTCCGATTCGACTGCCCGAGGGGTTGGGAAATCCCGTCGTCGTTTGGACCTTCATTCTGTTGATCTACTGTTTTGTCGCTTCCGTGTTGCCGGTTTGGGTTCTGTTACAGCCGCGCGACTACATCAATAGCCATCAGCTGGTGCTGGCGTTAGGGCTATTACTTGTTGGGCTGTTCGTGGCAGGTTGGACCGGAGAGGCCGATCTCGTGGCCAGCGCGCCCGAGGTCGTGAGTCAATCTTCCTTGGCGGAGTTTGGGGCTCCGCCGATCTGGCCCTTCTTGTTCATCACGATCGCCTGCGGTGCGATCAGTGGGTTTCATTGCCTGGTGGCCAGCGGCACGAGCAGCAAGCAGGTCGCCAACGAACGGGACGCCCAATACGTGGGCTACGGCGCGATGCTTCTCGAAGGAGGCCTGGCTGTCGTCGTAATTCTCGCCTGTTGTGCCGGCGTAGGCATGGGCAAGTTTGAATCGCAGCCCAATGAAGCCGGGATTTCTACTTGGGTTCCCGTTGCGGCAGCCAATGGTGAACCGCTCGTCGGTCGGGCAGCCTGGGATGCTCGCTACGATACGAGCAAGAGTTGGAGCGGGTTTGGTCTGGGGGCGAAGGTCGGTGCCTTTGTCGAAGGTGGGGCTAACTTCCTGACTTCCATTGGGATCAGCCTCAAATTCGCGATTGCCATCGTGGCCGTTCTGGTGGCCAGTTTCGCGGCCACGACGCTCGACACGGCGACTCGTCTACAGCGATACGTCATTCAGGAGCTGGCCAGTACGTTTCGCGTTACGCTGCTGACGAACAAGTACGCGGCCACGGCATTGGCGGTGGTGCTGGGCGGGGCGGTGGCGATGCTGCCCGGGGCCAAAGGGCCCGGTACAGGCGGGCTGTTGCTTTGGCCGCTGTTTGGGGCCACGAATCAATTGCTGGCGGGCTTGGCCTTCATGGTGATCGTCTTCTACTTGTGGCGAAGGAACAAGCCGATCTGGTTTGCCGTGGTGCCGATGGTGCTAATGGTTGTCTTTCCCGCTTGGGCACTGTTGTGGCAGATGTTCAACGCCACGAGTGGTTGGATCGGCCATGTCGACGCGAATAGCGGCGAGGTGGTCGGAGGTAATTTGCTCCTGCTCGGCTTTGGTTTCGCCATCTTGCTTCTACAACTGTGGATGGTCGTCGAGGCGGTGCTCACTTGGCGACGGGCCAAAGGCGTGTTGGAAGAGGGCCTGCCACCGCTCGCCGTAGAACCAAGCCTCGCCACCGCCGGTAACGACCAAGGAAGGTCTTGCTAGGGCTACTGAGACTATTTCGTCTCAACGCGTTACGTCTCAGGCTGTATTGCGGTTGGTGTACCGGTGTCTTGCCGACTGGTTCGGCTGCGACTGGACTCTTTGTCTTCTGCGGCGAATAATGCGCGACGAGGGGAACGTTGTTTCGCTGGGCCGATCGGTAGCGAAACTTGGGAGGAGGCAGGCATGCAACGCAATGGGGATTGGGCACCGCCGGAACAGCCGTTTGTCGTCACGGAAGAGCCAGTCGTGGTTGCTGATGGTTCGGCTACTGGCGATGCGGGCGTCGTCGTTAAGGCGGACAAGCCGTTTCAATTTCGTCTACAGTCGATGTTCTGGGTGATTGGTCTCTGCGCCTGCGCATTCGCTTTATTGCGGGTGATTGGGCCAGAGGGTTTCGCTCATCTGCTACTGGCTCTATTCTCGATCGCCGGCATCGGAGCGGTGGCCGCCGTTGTTATTCTGGCGGCTTACTCGGTTGGCTATGGAGTGATTCGTGGAGCCACGTTCGCGCTGGCGTTCTTCTCAGCGATGGCATTGCGGGTGGCAATGTTCCTTGAGGTGAAGAGACGCTCAATCGTCGTTGTGATGTCGGTAATTGTGGTCGTCGGTTGCGCTACGATAGGTATCGGTCCACCGCTAGTGATTGGTGGCCACGGTGGAGGCGATATCGAAGCAATGAACGACCTGCGTAACGTGGGACTCGCGCTAATTCACTACCATCAGGTTCACGGAACCTATCCGCCGGCCTATATCGCCGACGCCAACGGCAAGCCGATGCACAGTTGGCGAGTCTTGCTGTTGCCCTATCTTGGCGAGCAAGGAGTATATGACGCCTATGATTTCTCCGAGCCCTGGGATGGGCCGAACAACAGCAAGCTACATAGCGCAAACGTTTTCCCCTACTGCGACCGTTACGGGAATGATGTCACGCCAGGGATGACACGCTACGTCGCTATCGTTGGCAAGCAGACGATGTGGCCGCCTGGAAAGGCCGCCGACGAAATGCGTGCTGGAGACGACGCAGCGAATACGCTGCAAATTGTTATCGATCCGGAAACCCAAGTGTGCTGGTGTGAGCCACGAGACTTGGAGTACGATCGGCTGCTCGCCCGGGCGAGAGCGGAGCTGTTGGCTGACGAGGCCGATTCCTCGAGCAGGATCTATGGCGCGTTTGTTAACTGCCGGATAGAGCGTTTCACCGGCAACGCGCTGGCGAAGATCGCCCTGTTGGCGACCGTTCCGACGGACAGAAAATCGGAAGTGACGGTTGATTGGTTCTCTGGTGAATGACCTTAGAAGTGTCCGTCACGGACTCTGTTCGCTACCTTAAGCCGCTGCTTCATCTGAGCCAGAGGGCGAGATGGGCGGTTCTGCTTCAATCTGGTCCTCGACCTGAATCGCCTTGTGCCCTTTAAGTTGGCCCACGCTGGCGTGGAACTTGGGAACGCCTTCTACGCAAATCGTCAGCGGCTGGCGAGTGTCTTTCTTGGTCGTGATGATGTCACCGACTCGCAGACCCAGCAGATCTCGTGTGGTAATGGCGGTACTGCCGAGATGGGCGACCAATTCTACTACGGAACCGCGTAGTCCGCGGGTCAGGATCTCGGTGTTCTCGGGCGTGGTTTTGTGTTTGCCGTAGGCGGCCCAGCTGTTGGCGGTCAACTTGCTGGCGATTCGTTCAATCGAGTTGAACGGAATACAGAGGTTGATCATGCCTCGCACGTCGCCGATGCTGACTTCAAAGCTGATCAGAACCACGACTTCATTCGGCGGAACGATCTGCACGAGTTGCGGATTGCTTTCGACGCGTTCGACCGAAAGATCGAGTTCGAGTACCTTTTCCCAAGCGTTCTTGAGTTCGATCAAGAACAGCGTCGTGATGCGTGTGACGAGACGCAGTTCGATTTCGGTGAGCGGGCGCTTGGCAAAGGAGCTGCTTTCCCGACCGCCACCCAGTAGCCGATCGATGATCGGGTAGAGAATCGACGGATTGATGTCGAGAATCAGATTTCCTTCGAGCGGCTTCGCCTTGAGCAGATTAAAGCAGGTAGGGTTCTCGAGACTGAACACGAACTCGTTGTAGGTGAGCTGGTCGACGCTGGTCAGCTTGACGTCGACGATCGATCGCAACAGGGCCGAGAGCGCGGCACCGAAGTTGCGGCCGAAGCCTTCATGCAGCGTCTGAAGCGCCCGCATTTGCTCTTTGCCGACGCGTTCGGGTCGCTTGAAGTCGTAGGTCGTTACGCGTTGACGGACCTGCCGGGGAGCCGCCGCGGCAGGGGCGGCTTGCGCAGGGCTCGCGCTACCTCCGCCACCGCCATCCATCGCGTTAAGCAGGCTTTCGATTTCGTCTTTGCCTAGAGCATCGTCGCCCATGTTCGCCTCCATGCGAAGGGCGCCAAGCGCGTTGGTGTTTAACGCACCTGGCCCTCACCGTGTACCACGTACTTGTAACTGGTCAGCTCTTTCAGCCCACAGGGACCGCGGGCATGAAACTTGTCCGTGCTGATACCGATTTCTGCCCCCAGGCCAAACTCGCCACCGTCATTAAAGCGAGTACTGGCGTTGATCATGACCGCCGAACTGTCGATGCGTGCCGCGAATTCTCGGGCAGCTTCGATCGAAGCAGTCACGATCGACTCAGTGTGCTGGGAACTGTATTGATTGATGTGTGTAATCGCGTCGTCGAGCGAGCCGACAACACAGGCGGAGATTACCGGGCCGAGGAACTCGACGCCAAAGTCTTCGTCCGTTGCTTCAGTGGCAGCCGGTATTAGTTCACGAACCTGTGTGTCACCGCGAATCTCGACACCCTGAGCGGCGAGCGATTTGCCAAGTCGGGGTAGAATTTCCGCCGCCACATCTGCATGCACGACGAGCGATTCGGCCGCGTTGCAAACGCCCATGCGGTGGCACTTGCTGTTCACAACAATGTCGTGGGCCATGTTGAGATCGGCCGCGGCATCCACGTAAACGTGGCAGTTGCCGGAGAAGTGCTTCATCACCGGCATGGTTGCTTCACTGGCAACCCGGCGAATCAGTCCCTCGCCACCGCGGGGAATGGCTAAGTCGATGTATTGATTGAACGACAGGAAGTGTCCGACCGCTTCACGATCGGTCGTGGCGACGAGTTGGACGGCGTTCTCAGGCAAGCCAACTTCTTGTCCCACTTCGTTGATCAAGTCGACGATCGCACGGCTCGAATGGGCTGCTTCCTTTCCGCCACGCAGGATCACGGCATTGCCGCTCTTCACGCACAGGGCAGCCGCATCGGCCGTCACGTTGGGACGTGACTCGTAGATAAAAAAGATAACGCCCAAGGGGACGCGGACTTTCTGCACATCGAGACCGTTGGGGCGAACCGAAGATTCGATCACTTCTCCAGCTGGATCGGGCAATGCCGCTACGGCTTCCAATCCGGCAGCGATCCCTTCGATACGTTCCTCGTCGAGACGAAGTCGATCGGTCTGGGCATCCGTCAGTCCGTAGCCAGGCGCAGCTTCCACGTCGCGCACATTTGCTTCCAAGATGGCCGGAGTTGCTTCACGTAGCTTGGCGGCGGATTGTTTGAGCCAGGCGATTTTGATATCGCCACGCAACGAAGCTAACGATCGCGAAGCGGTACGAGCCCGCTCGGCAACCTGTTCGCAATAGGCCTGAAGTTCGTGATCTTGGATGACGGACATGGGGAAATAACTCAGCGAAATCAGCGGTCGTGAAATTCTAGGTTCCGTGGTCTGTACGGCGATTCAGTATGTGTGAGCCGGCTTCTTCGTAGCGGTCCGTAATGGGCCGCTACTGATCGCGGAGACCGACGCGCAAGTATCCTTGAATGCATGGTCTGCGTCAACGTCTTCCCGGCTCAGGTAACGGGCAGTGCTAGCAGGATTAAGGCCATCGGCGGCGGCAATTTAGGACCGCCAAACCGGCCGCCTTAGGAAGCGAACCAGGTGGCTGGTTCAGTGGCTCCGAGAGCCCCGCTGGCGGCGTAAAGCCGGAGGGCGTCCGCCGTGGCTTTGACATCGTGAACACGCAGCACCTGGATCCCCTGGGCCGCTAGCGCGAGAGACACGCCGACGGTCGCTGCGGTGCGATCGGCCTCCTTATCGCCCAAGACCTTGGCGATGAAACCCTTGCGGGAGTGACCGACCAGGAGCGGGCAGCCGATTTCGTGATAACGCCAGCTTTCGGCCAGAAGTGTGAGATTGTGCTCGTGGGTCTTGCCGAATCCGACGCCCGGGTCGAGGCAGATCTTGTCGCGGGAGATCCCGGCCGCGGTGAGTGTTTCGAGTCGCTCACGCAGATACTTGTCGATGTCGGCCACAACGTCATCGTAGCGGGGATCATCCTGCATGGTCTGTGGCGTCCCCTGCATGTGCATCGCGCAAATGCCGGCTCCCGTTTCCAATGCCACGGAAATCATGTCGGCATCGCCGGAGAGACCGGTGACATCGTTGATGATCTGCGCACCGGCTGCCAAAGCTTCGCGGGCGACGGCCGCCTTGGAGGTGTCGATCGATATCGGCACGTCGGTCTGACTGGCCAGGGCTTCGACAACACCTACGACGCGATCGAGTTCATCTTGGAGCGAAACCGGATCGGAATACGGACGAGTGCTCTCGCCGCCGATATCGAGAATGTCGGCCCCTTCTTCAGCGAGCCGTAGCCCCTGCTCAACCGCCGCCGAATGGTCAAGGAACTTACCGCCATCGGAGAAACTATCGGGCGTGACGTTAACGATACCCATGAGCCGAGGGACCGCCGGCAGGGTAAGTTCGCGCGTTTTCAATACCCACCGGGTAGCCCGGTTCGGGAATCGCTTGGCCGCTGAAGTCGATGACTGGGTGCTCATGCTCGGCAGTGTACCACGGGGCTTCCATCATGGAAACGATCTGCTCGGCCAGGCGTTGAATCGCCTGTTGTTGTGCGACGGTGAGCGACTGTCCGACTTCGGGTGTCAATGCACTGGTCGCCGACACCTCCCAGACTTGGTCCGGAACCATCAACGTTTGACTTTGGTGAATCGGCTCGCCTGCTCGGTTCGTCCAATTGACGAGAACACTCATCTGGATGTCGTAGTTGCGAGGGTCGTCGAAGCGACTTTCGACGATCACGTCCTTGGACTCTCCGACGAGTCGCCCGCTGAGCACCGTGTCGGCCCGCTCGCGTGGCACAACTTTGTACGGCGTTTTCAATTCGATCTCTTTGATGACCGCTTCGGTCAGTCGCTCACCCAGGTTTCGCCGAAAACTATCCGACTGAAAAACGGGGACGTGGACCGTGCGGACTTGTGGTGTGTAGAGACTCTGGTTGCCGAGGTGGTAGCCGATACAGCCGGGCAGGAGCAGACACATCGCCATCAACAACGCGGCATAGCGGTACCACGGCCGGAAACGCATCGCTGCATTCGACTCGACGCAATCGAATTGTTGAAGACTAGGCATGAGGGAATCTACCTACGAACCGCTCCCGGGGCGACAGCCGGCGCGGCACCTGGCTGTCGTGCTGTGCGGATCATGTTCGACATTTCATCGCGTTCTTCTGGGAATACACCGGAGAGCCAGGCGAATCGTTGTGGCGGAACGCCCGGTTCGCTTTGCAGTTCGGCGATCCTTTGATGAGAACGGGCAGCGATCGGGGTATTCGGATAATCGGCGAGAATCTGTTGGTGGTACTGCCGTGCCGAATCGACAAAGCCTTGTCTCGCGTAGAACTCCGCTGTGCTAAAGTCACGCTCCGCTGCGGCGGCCTTGATTTGCGCTTGAACGGTTGTCAAACGTTGACGCTGTTCTGGCGGCTGGTTGGGGAATTGGCGAAGAGCCTGCTTGAGCAAGGTTTCTGCTTCGACCAATGGCGTCTTGTCGTACTCCGGGCCTTGGTAAACCCGCATGTGCGATTGAATGCCGAGAATGTGGGCGTCGTATTGATGTTCGCTGTCGGGGTATTCCCTCACGAGCAAGGTGTAGTGATAGGCGGCGCTGTCCCATTCACCTCGCTTGAAGAACGAGCTTGCCGTGGCCATCAGACTGTCGTCTGCCAACTTGCCGGTCGGATCGTTCAAGCGGACACGCGAATAGGCTCGCCGGGCGTGTCCGAGCGTGTCGAGACGCGGCCGGCTGCCGTCGGTGAAGTTGGGTGAGAGGATCCACTTGGGGTTATTCTCGTGGAGCTGTTCCCAGTAGTGCCCGATCTGAAATTCTCGTGCGACCGCTTTCTCAAGATGACGCGATCGTTTGTATTTCTTAAGTAGTTCCTCGTACGCGGTTAATGCGTCGGGATATTCGTCCGCGAAGAAGTAGGCTTCGCCCAACATGAACATGGCGTCTTCTTCGAGTGGTGAGTTAGGCCAGTTTTCCATTGCGGCTTCGTACTTTTCTGCAGCCATATCGAAATCACTTTGCCGCATAGCATTCTCGGCTTCGGCAAAGTGTTGACGAGCCGCGGCCTGATTGGTCTTAGACGATTTCTGGAACGGCAAGGCGCTCAGTAGACCGTCGTCGCTATCGCCACTGAGTCGATCGGCGATGGTCTCGGTCAACGACGAGTCGTCTTCCTTGTTCGTTTTCTGTTCACGGCGGAACGGATCGACCGCCTCATACGGATTCGCATTGGGATCAGACGGAGGTCCGGGAACGACTGCGTAGGGAGGAGGTGTCGTTCCCGGGTATGGACCGGCCGGTTGCGGCGCGAAGCCGGGTTGTGGAGTCGCGCTCGGGTAGCCTGTATTCGGATAAGCGCCGGTTGCAGCTGCCGCGGGAGGAGACAGTGGAGTGGTTGGCGCGGGTGCTGGCGCAACCACAGGGGGTGACCATCGGGTATTGGGGTTCATCCGTCGTCCGTCTCCATGGAAATCTCCGATGCCATCGATCCGGAAAACATCCTGGCCGACCTGACGCGCAAAACGACGATTCTCTGCCCACCACTGAGCCTGGGCCGGTGTGAGAGTAGTCGCTCCCGGGAATTGGGTCGCAGTCGCAGGGATAGGGGCTGTAGCCGAAGCTGGCGAGACGCGCTCCTTGCCGCGAATCCGTTCAAACATCCTGGAGGCAAAGTTGCCATCCATCGAGATTCCTTCATCGTCGTCGTCGAAGATGCCGCCCGAGCTACGTTTGGTAACTTGATCGATTGGACGGCCGTGCTCGTCATAAAATCCGGCAACGCCTGGCACTTGGTACCCACGTCCGGGGACGAGCCTCGCTCGGTGCCGGTTGGCAGCCCACCATTGTGTTATCTGGGGCGAAACCTGCGTCGTCGTCGACTCCTTCTTCGACCAGGGCCATTGAGCTTGCGCAACGCTGCCGGTCAAAAGGGTAATCAACAGAACCAAAATAGTTGGATTGCGTTTCATCTGCCGTCTCGGTCCGATCGGACTGGTGGCGTGACAACGGGCCATGATGCGCGACGAATATCGCGAGTCAGACGGTCGCCCTGCCTTCGTGATGAGGAGTTGTTAGCTCTAGGATGTGGCTCGCGAAGATCCAGAAGGTGGCGTTGGGTGCCTTACCAATTCGGACCGACGCGCAAGTTTCCCAGACTGGTTCGTTCAGGCGGAATCGCGCGCACGACCAGCGACGGAAAATTTGCGGCGGAACAGTACGAAACTCCAGAGCCGAGCGTCAAGGCCATCGTGCCATGACTCATCCATGTTGTGCGAAAGAAGGCGGTGTGCCAAAGAAGGCGAGAGAAGTGCCAGCAGCGCCAGCGGTATCGTGAGCTAGTGCATCTCTGTTAGGCCGTTTCGCGGCGCATGTCCGGCAGCAGAATGCGTAGTTTCTCTATTCGCCGTCGGCTCGCTTCACAGACCTTAATACGGACGCCGTTCCATTCCAGCTCCTCGCCAGCCTTGGGGACGTGACCGAGCTGGCTAAAAACGAAACCGCCGATCGTGTCGTAGTCGTCGGTTTCGGGCAGGCCCAAGTCAAAGCGATCGTTGATCTCGTCGATTTGGACGCGGGCCAGTGTTTCGTAGGTGCGATCGTCCAGCTGGCGGATTTCTTCGACGAGCTCCTCGTCGTACTCGTCGACAATCTCGCCGACGATTTCTTCGAGAATGTCTTCGATGGTAACGAGTCCGGATACGCCGCCATACTCGTCGAGTACAAGCACCATGTGGTTGCGTGTCTTTTGAAGTTCCTCCAAAAGATCGTCGAGCCGTTTGGTTTCCGGAACGAAACAGGGCTGTCGAAGCATGCCCTTGAGCGGCATCTCCTCATCTTTGATGCCGTCGCGGAACGCAGGCAGGATGTCTTTTGCGTAGAGCACGCCGACGATGTCGTCCCGTGATTTGTCAAACACCGGAATTCGAGTGTGTCCGGCGTTGATAACGAAGTCGAGGACCTCTGTCCAAGATAGTGCCACTGGGATCATGACCATGTCGGTGCGAGGCGTCATGATCTTGGCGACATCGGCGTCGCCTAGTTCCATGACACCTTCGATCATTTCGCGGGCATCCGATTCGAGCAGGCCTTCGCGATGCCCTTCGCTGACGATGGTGCGAATCTCTTCTTCGATGACATCTTCCGTCGGATGGCTAAGTTGTCGACCGGCCAGTCGGTGGATGAGGACGTTCACTAGTTGGGCCATCAAGACGAGTGGAGTAAGTATTGTGCTTACGCCACGCCACAGCGGCCAGGTGCGATAGAGAAAGGGGGCGGCCCAAAGTTGCACGACGGCCCAGGGAATCCAGATCTTAAATGTTAGCAGGCAGAGCCCGACTCCTCCGGCACCAATGACGAGATCTTGCCAGCGAGTCACGCTTACAATCGCACTTGGCGATGCGGTCCCGTCGCACAATCCCCAGAAGCTGGCTGCAGTGACGAATAACGCCGTCGTCAGCACGTGCAGGCTTTCGATGCCGACCGCCATTCGGTCGTGCAGACGTAGGATCTCGCCGAATTGCGGTCCGCCGGGGCGAGTGCGACAAAGTTCTTCCAGATCGTGTCGGGAAAACTCCCGCAACGAGCGCGCTCCGATGGAAGCCAGGCAGGTGGCGGCCAGGCTAGCGATAGCGATCCAGAAAAAAGTATCCGGCGACACTTAGGTGGTCTCCTGTTGTTGCACGTCTTGGCCGCATTCGCCACTTTCGGGGACGATGTCTCCCTGACCGTCGTCGTAGGGAGGTGTGAGGCCAAAGCGAGAGAGGACGCGACGTTCCGCCTCACGCATCTCGCCTCGCAACTCGGGCGTTGCGTCATCATAGCCGACTAAGTGCAAGGTTCCATGCACGACGTACAAAAGCAGTTCGTTTTCAGTGGTCCAGTCGTACTCGGCCGCCTCTTTGGCGGCCGTGTCGACGCTGACGATGAGTTGGCCTTCTAGGTGAGAGTCTTCGTCCGCCAGCGTAAAACTCAATACGTCGGTCGGGTAGTCGTGGTTCAGATAACGGCGATTCAACTCGTGCATCGTTGGATCGTCGACCACGGCGACGCTGATTTGAGCCGACTTGTAGTCGGCTTCGGCCAGGATCCCGCTGACCGCTTCGATGATCTGGGCGTCGCAGAGCGGCGCATCATCGACCTCGATGGCGAAGTCGATCTTGTACGGATGGGTGTCCGACGTCATGCCGTCCTCTGATCGGGATACTTAACGCGACCGTGATACACCGCCGTGAGTGATTTGGCGAGGCTCTCTTGGACCGTGCGTACTTCTTGCAGCGTCAGGCCCGATTCGTCGAGCTGGCCGTCGAGTAGCCGCTTCATGGTGAGTTCTTCGATCAGGCTCTCAATTCGTGCCGGCGTCGGTTCGACGAGCACGCGGCTCGCGCTCTCGACCGTATCGGCTAGCATCAGAATGCCCGCTTCGCGAGTTTGCGGCTTGGGGCCTGGGTAGCGGAACGTATTCTCGTCGACTTCCTCGCCGTCGGGATTCTCTTCACTCTGCTGGCTGGCACGCTTGTAGAAATATTCGACCAGCGTGGTGCCATGGTGCTGCAGGATGAAGTCGATCATCGGCAGCGGAAGGTGGTGCTGACGCGCCAAGTCAGCGCCGTCTTTGACGTGCGCGATGATGATCAGCGTACTCATGGCCGGAACCAGGGAGTCGTGTCGGTTGTCACCGTCCCCTTGGTTCTCGACGAAGTATTGCGGCTTGAAGATCTTTCCGATGTCGTGGAAGTAAGCACCGACGCGAACAAGCAAGCCTTGGGCACCGATGCTCTCCGCCGCCGCTTCCGCCATCGAGGCGACATTGATCGAGTGGTTGTACGTGCCAGGTGCGCGGCGAACGAGCTCTTGGAGAAGCGGATGAGCGGCGTCACCTAACTCCAGCAAGCTGATGTCGGTAATGATTCCAAAAATGTTCTCGACAAATGGCAGCAGGCCGGTCATTGCGAAGCCGGAGACGATGCCTGCCAGGGCAAAGTAGCCGGCGTCGGTAAGGCTGACGCTGAACGCCTGGCTGTCAACAACACTTACACCGATCGTGGTCAACGCCGCTACCAGACCGACGCAGCAGCCGACGTAGATCAACTTGGTGCGGCTCCGTACTCGGCCGAGCAGCAACACGGCCGTGGCCGCAGCGGCCATGAGGATGACGAACGGGCTAAGTCCTTGGCCTAGTGACAATACGACAACCAATCCCAATGCGGACGCGAACAACAAAGCCAATTCGCGATTGAAGGCGATGGCGATGGTCATCGCGAACAGCAAGAGCGGAATGAGTTCGGCATTCCAGAGGTTAAGCCAGTAGCATGCGGAGACGGTGACGACCGATAGCCCCAGGATTCCAATGAGTTGCCCTAGGTTCTCTAAGATCTTGGGATACCGAAAGTAGATGAAGAAGCCGCACAACGTATAGAGGGCGAAGTACATGCCGAGAGTCGCCATCGCACGCCCAAATTTTTGTCCTGGCGTTTGTTGTGCGCAGAATGCGACGTGTTCCAGGTCGAGACGTATCAGGTCGTCTTCATCAATCGGGGCTCCAGCTACGACCAGGGGCGTATTCTTGGCGATCAGATCGTAGACATCCTCAACTTTTTCGACGGCGGTCTTTTTTCGTTCGGCCGTCCGTTCCGGATCAAGCGTTAACGTCGTCGCGTTGGCCAGCCGTAAACGCAACCAAGCGTCGACGCGCGCCACAATGTCATTCGATTGCAGGCCCGCCTTGAGTTTCTTGGAAAGCGTCGGTAGCACGTCGTCCAATAACACATGGTCCACCGGCTCGATACGTTCGTCGTCCGGTTTCCTGATCGGATAGACGCGAATTTCAGCCTGATTAAACTCCGGCGAGACGACCTGGCTCACTGGGCGCTTGTCTTCCGACTCGACGTCTGTGGAAGGTTCGATCAGCGAATCGAGTAGCCCGTGCTGCTCGATGTCTTCAAACGCCTCTTCAATTGCCTGTTCGAACTTCGCCAGCTCACCGTCACCGTCGAACGCCTGGCGGAACTGATTGAATTGGACCTGGAGATCGTCGTCGTCCGGTACCGGCTGCGTGGCCGAGTCGATGTAGAAATTCTCTTTCCAGAGCTTATTCGTCTCGGGCGTATACTCTTCAACCTGCCGCAACTCGACGATGATGTTCTTTAGTTCGGCACGCAGCTGGCGCAATGGTTCCGGATCGTGTCGGTAAACGCGACGGGCCTGACGTGCGGCCTGGTCGCGAGCTCGCTGGGTTTCGTCGGGATTGCGTTCTTCGAAGTCGACTCGGGCTGCAATCGCTCGGCGTGGCACGTCTCCTTCGCGATAGGCCTGCGGGGGAACCCAGGCGCGAGTGACCAGCATCATCACGAGTGCGGCCAGCAGGCACATGCCGGCACGCATTAAAACCTCGACGCTACGAATGCGATGCCATACCCGCGCCGTCATCTTCGTGGTCGGATCGAGGTCCGCGACCCTGTCTCTTCTCGACTTTTTCGATCCTCCGGTTGACATGTTCGTTGCTCAGTGGCTCGAGACGCGAATTGCGTTATCGCCGGCGCCCTTTCTTGGAGTGCGATTGGGGACCCTCTTCGTAAGCGCGAACGATTTCTTGAACCAGCCGGTGTCGCACAATGTCGGTGGTTGTGAGTTCCACGCGGCCGAAGCCTTCGATCGATCGCAGTCGCGAGATCGCATCGATCAAGCCATTGGCCTGATTGTTCGGCAAGTCGATCTGGGTGGTATCCCCGGCCACGACGATTTTGGAACCCTCGCCCATGCGAGTGAGGAACATCTTCATTTGTGCAACGGTCGTATTTTGCGCTTCGTCGAGGATGATGAATGCCTCGTTGAGCGTGCGGCCGCGCATGTAAGCCAGCGGGATGACCTCGATGACGTCTTGTTCCATGTAGCGGCGGAACTGATCGTAATCGATCATCTCGTGCAAGGCATCGAGCAGCGGTCGCAAGTAGGGATTGATCTTGGCTGCCAAGTCGCCAGGCAGGAAGCCAAGGCTTTCGCCGGCTTCGACGGCGGGACGGACCAGCACGATCTTGCGGATTCGCTCTTGCTTGAGCGCCGCGACCGCCATGGCGACGGCCAGGTAAGTCTTGCCTGTGCCGGCGGGACCGATCACGAACGTCAGGTCGTGCTTGCGAATGGCGTCGACGTAGTTTGCTTGACCGGGAGTTCGGGGACGAACTTCACGACCGGTTTGCATGACCTCGATCGAGGGCGCATCGGTAACCACCCGGGTGTCCCCGGTGACACGCGCCATGGCCTGAGAGACGTCCTCGGCCTGCAACTCGCCGCGGCGACTGAGTTGGCGTTTCAGGTGCTCTAGGACTTCCGTTGCCTGATCGACGTTGGCCTGGGGACCCTCAATGCGGATCTTCCCATCACGAGCGGAGATGGACACGTCGAGTGACTCACGAATCAGCCGTACGTTCTGATCGCGTGGACCGAACAGCGGTAGTAGTGAATCGTGGTCGGCGACCGAGATAATTGCTTGATACATCAATAAAAAAACGCCGGCGACGAAGGCCAACGTAAAAGTGCTGAGCCGTTGCTCAATCAGTACCTTCTTAAATATAGCTGATCGCTGCCAGAAATAACCAGCGGAAGCAGATCAAATAACGTAACAGGAGTTATACAAACGAGTTGTGAGAATGGAAAAAGTGGGCGGATCAGGTGGCACCGGCAACTGGAGCGATCGACTCTCCGGCAAGTAAAAGGTATGCGACCGGGGCCGAGGTAAGGACGGAGTCGAGCATGTCCAGAACGCCGCCGAAGCCGGGTAGCCAATCGCTGGAATCTTTCTTTTCCGCGGCCCGTTTGAGGATCGACTCACTCAAGTCGCCTACCACTCCTGCCGCAGCCAGCAGGACTCCGTAAAGGACAAGGGTCGCAAAGGAATAGTTCACCTCGATGCCAAAGGCTTTCGGAGCGACGACGTCGAACGCCAGCCATGCCCCGGCAACGGCGAACACCAGCCCGCCAACGAAACCTTCGATCGTTTTTCCTGGACTAACCTTGGGGGCGAGTTTGTGACGACCGACGGCCCGTCCCACGAAGTAGGCTCCAATGTCGCTCATTTTGACGACCATCAGCAGGGACGCCAGGGCTAGGATTCCCCACTCACTGCTACCGACGTATCGTAGCTGAACGACAAAGCTCAGCAGGATGCCAACATACGCGATAGAGAAGATCGCATAGGAAACGTTAGCGGCCGCTCGTGTCGCGGTCTCAAAGCGAAATAATTCGTAGGTTGCCACCAGCAGTGAGGCGATGGCCATCGCGAATAGCGGCCAGCCCATCATTTCAAACGGGCAATCGACCGGAAAATCTGGGATTAGTCGGGGTACGAAGTTGGCGCCGACGACAAGGGTGGTGCCAACGTAGATACCTAGCCGCCGCGGCTTCCTGTCACCGTAGGTGCCAAGCCGGACCATCTCTCCTGCGGCCAAGATGGCAATTAGCATCGCCACCGGCAAGAGGTAAAGGCCGGGTGTGGTCGCTCGGAAGTCGAGATAGATCAACACGCCCAAACCGGCCACGAAGAGCGTTCCGAGAAGTAGTCTCCAACGGAGCAAGAGATCGATTCCTGTGTTGTCGTGCCCTTGTTGACGTATGTCTAACGCGTATCCGCTGAGAGGGTAACGGTCGAACTCGGCAACCAGCGGGCTGCCCTGAGGCAATCTGCTAATCGGCCTCGCTAAAAGACTCGATCAGGCCGCCGAAACGGCGTTCCCTGCCTGCAAAATCACGGATAGCCTGCTGGAGGTCTTGTTCGCGAAACTCCGGCCAGCAACGCTGGGTAACCCACAGTTCTGCATAACTAATTTGCCAGAGAAGAAAATTGCTGATCCGCATTTCGCCGGCCGTGCGAATCATCAGGTCGGGATCGACCATGTCGCCCGTGTAGAGTCGTCGGCCGATCAGATCCTCGTCAATGTCCGCGGGATCGAGTAGTCCGTCTTTCGCTTCTGTCGCCAGGTCGCGTACCGCGTCGAGGATCTCCGCCCGTGCCCCATAATTAATTGCCAGGCAAAGTCGCGTGCCGGTGTTCGAACGGCTCATCTCGATCGTCTTGTCGAGTTCACGCTGCGCCGATTCGGGGATTCCTTCACGTCGGCCGATAACGTCGACACGAATGTTGTTGTCCATGATCTGGGAACGCTCCTCGATCATGTACTGTTCCAGCAGATGGAGCAGGAAATCGAGTTCCTCTTGTGGGCGTTTCCAATTCTCGCTGGAAAGGCAATAGAGCGTGAGTTGCCCGATGTCGAGTCGCGAGCATTCTTCGGTTGCGCGGCGGACGCTTTCCACACCTCGGCGATGCCCCTCGATACGCGGCAATCCTTGTCGCTGCGCCCAGCGGCCGTTGCCGTCCATGATCATGGCGATGTGCCGGGGCCGTTGTTCGAGCGGCACATCAAACGCCATGCTTTCCGGCGATGTCGGCTTCGCTTCGGACATCATCTTTATCTGAGGTGAGGTTATGGGCGGGAGGTTACGAGACTTTAGCGATGTCTGGTTATTCGCCTGGCAACCGCGAATATCGTCGACGAACGGCCTGGGCAGACCGGTTAAGCGATCGACACTTCCGTCGGCTGCTCAGCGATGATGGTCTGGGCTCGATCGGGACCAACCGAAACAAACGATACCGGGCGCTGCAACAGCTCGCTGATGCGGTCCAGGTAAGCGATCGCTTCCGGCGGCAGGTCGGACAGGTCACGGGCTAGAGTGATGTCTTGTTCCCAGCTGGTCATCGTTTCGTATACAGGAACCGCCCGTCGCAAGTCGTCGACGTGGCTGGGGAAGTCGGTGACACGCTCGCCATCGATTTCGTAGGCGGTGCAGATCTTCAGCTCCGGCAAGCCACTGAGCACGTCGAGCAGCATTACGGCGATTTCATCGATGCCTCCGATGCGTGCCGTATAGCGAGCGGCAACCGCGTCGAACCAGCCGCAACGTCGCGGTCGGCGAGTAACGGTGCCGTATTCGTTGCCCTGGTCTCGTAGCTGCTGGCCAAGGTCGTTGTCTTGCTCGGTCGGGAAGGGACCGCCACCGACACGGGTGGAGTATGCCTTCACGACGCCAATCGCTCGTTGGATGAATCGAGGAGGCACGCCAGAGCCGGCGGCCACACCGAGTCCCGAGCTGTTGCTGCTCGTGACGAACGGGTAAGTGCCATGATCGACGTCGAGCAGCGAGCCTTGGGCTCCTTCAAACAGAATTGCCTGATCGTTGTCGACGGAGGACAGCAGCAGGCTTGTGGTGTCGGCCACGTGGGGACGAAGCTGTTCAGCGTATTCTTGGTATTCTTTCAAGATCGCCGCCGCATCGAGGGGTTCGGCAGGGGGGGACGGCAGGCTGGCGATCGTGCGATTCTTGACTTCGACGATTCGCTCGATCCGTTCGGCGAACGAGTCTCGGTACATATCACCAAGGCGAATCGCATAGGAGCGGCCTACTTTATCGCGATAGCAAGGTCCGATGCCGCGTTGCGTCGTGCCGATGTTTTCGCCGTCGGCCGTACTCGCGTCGAGAGCCCGATCTTCCGCGGCGTGCCACGGGAAGATCACGTGGGCCCGGTCGCTGATCAAGAAGTTATCTCCAACCGGGATCCCACGCTCCTTGAGCATGGCAATCTCTTCTAGGATGGTGGCGGGGTTGAGTACCACACCACCCGCGATCACGCAGCGAACCTTCTCGTTGATGATGCCACTAGGGATCAGCGAGAGCTTGTAGGTTTCGGGACCGATAACGACGGTGTGTCCCGCATTAGCGCCGCCCTGATAACGGACGACGACGTCGTGCTGTTCGGTCAACAGATCGACGAGCTTACCTTTGGCTTCGTCGCCCCATTGGAGGCCGATGACGCATGTTCCGGGCACGATAGATGTCTCCCCTCGTGATCGTAATCGATCGAATGCAAACCCTTGAGTTTAGCCGTCTGACAGCGGCGACACAAGGAAGGCGGATTAGCGTTAAGTCCTTGGGTTGATGGCGTGAGGAATGCCACCGCATGTCTCACGCCGCCGGCAGAGCAGCGCACAAAAAAGCCGAGCCCCCGCTTCGTGGGGCCCGGCCATTCATGTTTGGATGAGGCTTCTGAGCACGACCGAAATCTGTGCTCCCCTCACCGGCCTAATCGGGTGCCGGTTATTTGGGGCGAGGTCGTTGCCATGCGTCGGCGGCCGGAAGTTCGGCATCTGCGATGTGCCCGTCACGCGAAGCGAGCGAATCGCCATCGAGCCCTTCGTCGCCTTCCCGTTCAGCGAACACGATGCGGAGCAGTTGGTCGAAGCTACCCGGTAGCAAGCGATAGAAGTTGTGCTTACCTTCACGGCGGGGTTCGACCACTCCGGCCGTTCGCAGCATTGCCAAATGGTGACTCACCGCCGGTTGGCTCTGCGATAGTAGGTCGCAGAGAGCACGTACGTGCAGTTCGTCGGTATTGGCGAGGTAGAAAAGAATGCGAAGCCGCGTTTCATCGGAAAGCAGCTTGAATCGTTTGACGAGCGAACGAATTTGTTCGTCCTGAATAACTGGCGCGAAAGAATCCTGCGCCGCCGCGGCCGATTGAGGGTTACGCGGTGCGTCCTGCCGGCCGGTCTCACCTTGTGCGGTTAATGTCACGATCGAGGTCCTTCTTCATTCCGTTGGTTGCGTTCTCGAATTCTAACGGGATCGTACGCGGTTGCCAAGCATTCGCTACGCAAGCTTTCAATGCTCGCGATCCTGACGTCGCTTGCAGCCGGAGACATTCTAACCGGCTGACCGGCGAATGGAAAAGGATTCAAACAGAGAACTGGAAAAAAATGTTTTTTGTCGCCTCAGCGGCGTCGCTCTCTGCTAGCGAGCCTCCACCGGTCCAGGCCACCTGTCGCTGAAGAATCCAAAGGTCCAGCCGCTGTTCTCATTTATACGCGAGGATATGCTGTTGTCGAGCGGCGTGCCGTGAGGGCACACCGGGTGGGGCTTGTTCGGCCCCGCCCGCTGCCATCGGAGACTCTCGGCGCCGGCAGAAAAATTCCACTCCAGGGGCGTTGATCTGCTCGTAATCGGGGCATACCATACTTTGTTCGGATTCACTGCCAGCTGTAGGTGATAGCGAGGAATTGCGACCGATGCATGCCTTCGGGCGCAAATTGTTCTCATTGCTCGTGGTGGTGCTGACGTTGTTTGCCGCGTATGTCGCGGTTTCTTTTGACGAGCAACCAGCGGCCGATTTTACGTTCATCAACGGAACGGAAATCGAGTCGATCGATCCGGCTGTCGTCACGGGTCAGCCTGAGGGGCGAATTATCCGCTCCATCTTTGAAGGGCTCACCAACTGGGATCCCAAAGATCTTAGTCCCACGCCTGGTGTCGCTAAAGAGTGGAAGGTGTCTGAAGATGGGCGGACGATAACTTTCTTTTTGCGTGACGACGCTCGCTGGTCCGACGGATCACCCGTCACGGCAGATGATTTTCTCTACGCCTATCGGCGCTTCCTCGATCCCATCACGGGGGCACGCTACGCTTATCAAATGCACTACGTCGTTGGTGCTAAGAAATACAATCTCGGCGATTCGAAGATCGGTGATCCGGTTGAAATCGAGTTGATCGAGCCGCCCAAAGGGGCTCTGGAATTTGCCCGCGGGGAAGTCGTCCGTGGCACGCTTCGCGCGCGTGACAAAGTTATCGTCGACGAGTCCAAGCAGATAGCGAAGATCGTGCCATACGACCAATCGCCGCCCAAGGAAGAATCCAAACAACAGGCCATCGAGCGTCGGCGGCGAACGATCAAGAGATACACCGTCGATGTCGATGGAAAGACGTGTCATTTCAAAGTGGGACGCGCCGAGAACCGTGACCTGCCGCTAGCCGAATTCCAGGACCATGAACCGGCGAGGCAGCTGCTGGTTGATTTCTCCACCGTTGGGATTCGAGTCCCCGATCCGCACACGCTCGAATTCAAACTAGAAAACAAAGTTCCCTACTTCGTTAAGTTGACTGGCTTCTACCCGCTCTACCCGGTGCATCGAGAAACGATCGAGCGTTTTGGGTATCCGCAGTGGACGCATCCAGAGAACGTAGTCAGCAACGGGGCTTTTAGGCTGGGGAGTCGGCAAATTCGCGACCGGATTCGCCTGGTCAAGAACGAGCAGTATTGGGACGCGGAGAACGTATATCTCAACACGATCGACGCTCTGGCGGTCGAATCGGCGAATACCGGTCTCAATATGTACGAGAACCGTCAGGTCGATTGGATCTCGACGGTGCCGACGGCGATCGTGCCCGAGTTGATCGAACAGGAACGGCCTGATTTTAAGCGAGCGGCCTACCTGACAATTGCCTTCTATCGTTTCAACGTCAACGTTAAGCCGCTCGGTGATGTTCGCATTCGTCGAGCCTTAACGTTGGCCATCGATCGCGATCGGCTGGTAAAAAAAATCATCCGTGGCGGTCAAACGCCGGCCACGAGTTTCGTTCCGCCAGGCATTGCAGGGTACGACTCGCCGACTTGTTGTGAATACGATCCGGAAGAAGCGAGGCGACTGTTGGCAGAAGCCGGTTTTCCTGATGGAGATGGCTTTCCCAAGCTGACACTGCTTTACAACTCAAGTGACGACCTCAAGAAGATTGCCGAATCGATTCAGTACAACTGGCGCGACACGCTCGGCGTGGAGATCGAGTTGGCGAACCAAGAATGGGGCGCATTCCTGACTCGTGTTCATTCGATGGACTACGACATCGCCCGAGCGGGCTGGATCGGCGACTACGTCGACCCCAATACGTTTCTCGATATGTTTGTGACCGACGGCGGCAACAACGAGACCGGTTGGAGCAACGAAGAATACGACGATCTGATTCTTAACCGCATCCCTGCCGAAGACGACGACGAGAAACGGATGCAGCTTTTGCGGCAGGCGGAGGAGATTCTGTTGCGAGAGATGCCCATCATTCCTCTCTATTACGGCATCAGTTCCGCGATGGTCCGCCCCTATGTGAAGGGTTACCACAACAACATTCTCAACGTTCATCCTCTCAAAGATATTTCAGTCGACCAGGAAGAGAAGGCACGCTTCCTAAGCCGCGATGACCGGTCGCGCGGCGAAGGAGAGGGACGATGATTCGGTTTCTCGCCAGGCGACTGATCTGGTTCGTTATCACCATCTGGGTGGTGATGAGTGTGTCGTTTCTGCTGGCTCGCGCGGCCCCCGGCGGACCGTTTACGCAGGAACGAAAACTGCCTCCCCACGTCGAGGATGCCTGGCGGGAGAAGTACAACCTCAACGATCCGTTGATCGTGCAGTACGTCAATTACTTTGTGAACTTGGCTCAGTTCGATTTAGGCCTGAGCTTTAAGATGCACGACTTCACCGTGAACGAGGTGATCGCGGCCGGCTTCCCAATTTCCGCATCGTTGGGCCTGATGGCGCTGCTGTTCGCACTCACGCTCGGTCTGTTCGCAGGCGTTGTATCGGCCGTCCGCCGCGGTGGGTTTTGGGATCTTTCTTTGATGGCGGCAGCCACCGTCGGCATCGCGGTGCCTAGTTTCGTGATCGCCAGCGTGTTGATTCTTCTGTTTGTTTTCACCTGGCCAGTCTTTCCCGCAGCAGGCTGGGGGCAGCCGATCAACATGGTGCTGCCGGCGTTCTGTCTGGGCGCTCCGTATGCCGCGTACATCTCGCGACTAACGCGAACCGGCATGCTCGAAGTCCTCTCGCAAGACTACATTCGCACGGCCTACGCCAAGGGCCTTTCCACACGAACCGTCGTCCTGCGGCATGCCATGAAGGGGGCCATGCTGCCGGTTGTTTCATTTCTTGGTCCGGCGGTGGCCGGCATCATCGTTGGCTCGCTCGTGGTCGAGAAGATTTTCGCCATTCCCGGACTCGGCGTGCATCTGGTCAATGCAGCAACCCTCAACGACTACACGATGATGCTCGGCATGGTCCTTGTCTACACGGTGCTGCTGTACGGGATGAACACCTTGGTCGATCTCTCCTATCGCTTCATTGACCCACGCGTGGAGCTGGAATAACGCGGCGCTGCTTGACAGTCTGAAATGCTTCTGGAAAACCGATGTCGAACGCAACTGGCCAACACGAACTTGAGAAGTACGCTGCCCTTTGGGAGGAAGCCCAGGGCGTGCAGGGTATTTCCCTTGGTCAGGATGCCTGGCGCCGGCTCAAGCGCAATCGCGGTGCGGTGATTTCGCTGATCGGCTTGGTGTCGATTGCGCTGCTGGCCTTGCTAACGCCGATGCTACCGCTCCAGCCGCCACAAAGGGTCGATACTGAGCGAATCTTCGCGCCGCCGACGTTTGCCGCTGCTCCGGCCGTGGAGGCAGAGAAGGTTGATGCCCATTTCGGCATCAAGGGTGGCATCAATCTGTTGATGGTCAAGATTCGCCTGGCCGTATTCGGCGAGTGGTCGGTGCCATCGATCTGCGGGACAGATGAGCTGGGACGGGACACGCTGGCCCGAATCTTTTGGGGTGCTCGTGTGTCGTTGGCGGTCGGAATCGTGGCCACGTTGGTGTCGCTGGTTATTGGCGTGAGCTACGGCGCTGTGGCTGGGTACTTTGGCGGTCGCGTTGATAACGTGATGATGCGGATTGTCGACATGCTCTACTCCGTGCCGTTCATCTGCGTTGTTATCATGCTGGTTTCGATACTCAATGACAAAGCGGTTAAAGCGGTTCTTGAAGAATATGGCATCAACCAGATCGCCATCTTCTTTATCATTGTCGGGGCGATTTACTGGCTCACCATGTCGCGCGTTGTGCGCGGACAGGTAATCTCGCTCAAGAACGAACAATACATCGAAGCCGCGCGAACGATCGGGGCCTCGCGGCTTCGCATCATCTTTCGGCATCTGGTACCCAATGTGCTCAGCGTGGTGATCGTCTATCTAACGTTAACCATTCCGAGTGTGATGCTGTTTGAAGCATTCCTGTCTTTCTTGGGACTGGGAGTGAAGGCTCCGGAAGTATCCTGGGGCTTGCTGGTGAACCAGGGCTTTAGCGTCATTACTCCGATCAAGGTTTATTGGTGGTTGGTGCTGTTTCCCGGACTGGCCTTAGCAATGACTCTGTACGCACTCAATTTCCTAGGCGATGGTTTGCGTGATGCCCTGGACCCCAGGCTGAAGAATAAATAGCGAGACCCCGGTGAGCGAGCCACTCTTACAAGTCGACGACCTGCGGGTGCAGTTTCACACCGATGACGGCGTGGTGCGCGCCGTGGATGGGGTGTCGTTTGAGGTTGCTGCCGGCGAGACGCTTAGTATCGTCGGGGAATCGGGTTCCGGAAAGTCGGTCAGCAGCCTGGCGCTAATGGGCCTGGTTCCGCAGCCGCCCGGCAAGATCGTCAGCGGTCGGGCTCTGTTTGGCGGCCGCGACCTGCTACAGCTTTCGCAGGCCGAGTTGTCAGAGATTCGCGGCGATCGGATTGCCATGATCTTTCAGGATCCAATGACGGCGCTCAACCCCTTCATGACTGTGGCTGATCAGCTCTGCGAAGTGACGATGCTTCATCGCGGGCACACCAAAAAACAGGCCCTCGATCACGCGGTCGGATTGCTGGAACAGGTCGGCATCCCCAGCGCCGGTAGTCGCATCTTCAACTACCCGCACCAGTTCTCTGGCGGCATGCGACAACGCGTCATGATCGCCATGGCGTTGTCGTGCAAGCCAGACCTGTTGATTGCGGATGAGCCGACCACCGCTCTCGATGTGACGATTCAGGCCCAGATCTTGTCGTTGATGAAGGAGCTACAAGAGCAGGAAGGGACCGCCATCATGCTGATCACGCACGATATGGGCGTGATCGCGAACATGGGTGACCGTGCCTGTGTCATGTATGCCGGCCGCGTCGTGGAAGAGGCGGCCGTCGATGAATTGTTTGCTGGCCCGCGTCATCCCTATACGAAGGGCCTGTTGGAATCGATTCCCCGGCTCGATGTCGATGCGTCGCGCCGCCTGACACCGATCGACGGTCAGCCGCCCGACGTGACGCAGCCGATCGAGGGCTGTGCGTTTGCTCCGCGGTGCCCGTACTCGGTCGACCGTTGTCGGAGCGAAGATCCAAGTCTCGTGTCGGAGAAAGATCGCCGACATGCCTGTTTGGTTGAGATTGAAACCGCCACGCGGCACTCCGTCAGCGAGAACGACACGTAGTCCCAGCCATTAATTACTCAGCGCGAACGTAGCCAACTTCAAGCATGTCCACCGCGACCGCCACGACCGAATCACCGTCAGCTACCGCCGCTTCAACGCCGCTGCTGGAAGTGCGTGATCTGAAGGTGCACTTTCCTTTTTCCCGGGGAAGCATTTTCAATCGCACACGCGGAGCGGTTCGCGCAGTCGATGGAGTGAGTCTCAAACTGAAAGCCGGTGAGACCTTGGGGTTGGTTGGCGAGTCGGGCTGTGGAAAGTCGACACTGGCCCGTGCGATTTTGAATCTGGTTCCGGCAACTTCTGGCGAAGTGCTCTACGAGGGGCAGCGGATAGACGATCTTGGCCCGCCGCAGATGCTGCCGTATCGCGCCAAGTTGCAGATGATCTTTCAAGATCCGTTCGCTTCGCTGAATCCTCGCATGTCGGTCGGCCGGATCATTCGCGAGCCTATGGATATTTTCGATCTCTACGACCGCGATCAGCGGCGGCTGGAAGTGATGCGCTTAATGGATCTTGTCGGGCTCAATCCTCGATTCCTCAATCGATACCCTCACGAGTTCTCCGGCGGACAGCGGCAGCGGATCGGCATCGCGAGGGCGCTGGCCGTGAAGCCGAAGGTGATCGTCTGCGACGAACCAGTCTCCGCGCTCGATGTTTCGATTCAGGCGCAGATCATCAATCTGCTGCAAGATTTGCAAAAGCAGCTCGGGCTCTCCTATATCTTCATCGCACACGACCTGTCCGTGGTGCGTCATATTTCTGACCGCATCGGGGTCATGTACTTGGGGCGATTGGTCGAAGTGGCGGAGAGCGAGACGCTGTACGAGAATCCGCGACATCCCTACACGCGGGCACTTCTCGATAGTGTTCCCATTCCTGATCCAGTCGCGGAGCGCGGTCGTAGGCACGCCGTGCTCAGTGGCGAGGTGCCATCGCCGGAACGCATTTACGCCGGCTGCCAATTCGCCGATCGCTGTCCACTGCGTGAGGAGAAGTGCGATCGAGAGTCGCCGCCGCTAGAAGGGGCATCGCACCAGTTCGCTTGCTGGTATCCGGCCGAATAGATGTCGCTCTAGCTGACGAGCGGCCTACGCGTCGTAGTCTTCGCCCGTTAGGTAGAGCGAAATGAGCTGCTGTAGTTCTGCCTTATGAGGGCCCCAAGGGAGGAATAAGCCTCGCATGGCGTCGAGCGGACTGTCGTCCATGCTCGGCAGCAACAGCATGCCCGAGGCGCAACGCCGGACCGCTTGGATGTCGGGCCAGACAGTGCGTGCGTTTTGAAAGAGCGATTCCTGCTTGAGTCCGCGAAGGCTAACTTCAAAGGTAACCGGCAGCCAGTATCGCCACATCGCCACGGCCAACGCGAGTGATGCGGCCAGCCCCCAGTACCAGGCGACGCCCGTCAGCCAGATTAGGTAACCGCTGCTGATGAGCCCGACGAGAACGGCGATCGACGTCAGCGGTCGGTCAACGAGCGGCCAAACGGTCCACCGCAAACGCGGAGCCGTGGCAGCGTCCGAAAGTTCCATTCCCGCGCGAGGAGCGGTTCGAGTCGAGGGCGAGGTCATAGAGATCCATTGTACACGAAAGAAACCGGGCCGCGTTTCTCGGGAACAGTCGCCTTGATCTCCTCGGTGAACTATTCGTCACTCGGTGGGGTCTTGCTTGCAACGTCCTCATCCAAGGAAGCGTCATGTGGGAGCTCCACCCGAGAGACAACTCCCTTGACTGCGAACACCAGCAGGCCGAACAGCAGGCTGCCAGCGACGACCGCCGCGACAAGCAGCGTCATGAAGTTCTCGTTCATGAGCACGAACATCGGCGGAATGGTGGACTTCGGAACTCGCCGCTCCACGGGGCCCCGTTCTTCTGGCGACTCCACCTCTTGCTGATCCCGCACGTCTTCTCGCCACGCTTCCCACTCGGCACGCTTTTGGGGATCGGCCAGCTGGCTTTGAATCTTGGCCCGATAGTGAAACATCCCCAGCACAATGCAGGTCATCACGGCCGCGTATGCCGCCAACCAAATAAGATTAATGCCGCTGATCCGCCACGTGCGTTTTGGCGTCTTCTTGGTCATGGTTGGCTTGGCTAGGTCTGAATGTTTGCTGCCGTGGCGCGACGCGGCTATGAGACGCAGTTACGAGAGTAGCTTGCGGATTTGCGGAAGGATGAGCGCCGTGGCACGCGCTCGGTGACTAAGGACTCGCTTTACCGAAGGGCCGAGTTCGCCGAATGTGCGATGGTACTCGACGATCTCGAACAGTGGATCGTAGCCGAAGCCACCCCTGCCGGCACGTTCGAACCGAATCCGCCCATGGCAGAACCCTTCGCTGCGGGCGCGAATCTGTCCGCTCGGATCGGCCAGCGTCATGTAGCAAGTGTAGTAGGCCGTGCGACGTTCTGGAGGGAGGTCGCCGAGCTTCTCCAACAGCAGGTCGTTGTTTGCTTCGTCGTCGGCATTCTCGCCGGAGAATCTCGCGGAGTAGATACCCGGCGCACCGTCGAGAGCGTCGACCGAAATTCCACTGTCCTCGCCAATAACCCACTGCGACAGATGACGGGCTTGCTCGATCGCCTTCTTTTCCGAGTTGGCGGCAAACGTATCGCCATCCTCGACCACTTCGATGTTGTTCTCGAACTCCGCGAGCGTGCGTACTTCCACGCCTAGCGGGGCAAGCTGGTCAGCCAGCTCGAGCCCCTTCTTGCGATTGTGGGTGCCGAGAACCAAAGAAGTGAGAGATGCCATGACTAGACTTCGCGGGACGAAACTACGCAGACTGCGACAGCCGAGACAACGAAGTCTCGGAGAACGATCCGGTAGTCTAGACCAGAGTAGCCTGATGGGCCAGGGAGTGACTATGACGTGATTCTGTTGCGCGGTGACTCTGTCGCGCGGTCGTCACATAGCATTAGCGAAATAGATTCGGAAGGCCAGCGTAGTCGCGGGCGATTGACCGACGAGGAACGTCGATCACGGTCGGCTGCAGATCGAACGGAGTTCCGTCGAACGTGCGGTACCTCATGTTGCGTGAGAGTCCGGTGTATCCATCTTCTGCGATTTCCGCGTCGTACACCTGATTTCGCCACTGCGCACGACCGCGACCTTGTACAAAGCCGGCATGCTGCACCGGCGCGGCTCCCGGGCGGAGCGGCGAAAAGTCGTTGATCACAGCCTGCACGCTGGGGTTGTAGCGAATCGTGCCGTCGGCCATCCGTTGGGCGCCCAGTGAATTGAAGCTACCAACGGTGACGACGCTTTGATCTCGGTCGTGAAAGACATACGCTTCCACGCCGACGTCGCGAAGCTTATTTGCTAGTCGATCGGCGCTCTTGGCCGCCTGGTCGAGCCGATCGGAAGCCATGTTGCCTTTGAGGAATTTCTTCGTCTGTTGCGATTTCGTCAGTTTGCCGCCACTGAAAGTAGCCACGCGAACGGTGTAGGCCTTGTCGCATGTCAGCAAACTGTAAGGACGGTCCTCATTCAGCTGCTCGACGAACTTGTCGACTCCCTTGGGGCGAAAGTAGCTCTTGGGCAGTTGCGGGTTGGGGATCACAAAGGCCATTCGCATGGGGCCTTTCTTTTCCGCGTCGTTTCGATTCCAGACACGATTGTGTAAACGGCGAATCGCCGCGAATGACTGGCTGGTTTCCTGTTCGCCCTTAGGATCAAGTGCGCGAGGACGCATCGTCTTGATTCGCTTGAGCGCCTTGGCCGCTTTGGGGTCGTCGATGGTGGTGAAATCTCCGATCAACACCGCGACTTCGTCGAACCGTTCCCCGTTCTGATGACGCATGCGAACGGGGTTGCCGTACTTGTCGACTCCGCGCCCCACGAAACTCTGGGAGTAGTCGTAAGACTTGCGGTGGGTGTAGGCGTTGAGTTTGAATTCCTTGCGCAATTCGTAGACAAGATCGCGGGCGTCTCGTTCTGCATTGTCGCCACGGAACGTCGTCGCCAGGATCAGCCAGGGACCATGTTCTTCGCCGAGTGGATACGACTCGCCTTGTTTGGCTTCGATGCGTTTGAACGTCACGAAGTTCGACCAGGGCGGGGCGGCTTCGGCTTGGGGAGTGGCATCGCCGATGCCGAGAAGGAATACAAACGCGAGCACGAGGGACAGCAGCGTGAACGCGGGCTGGCGACGGTCCATGAGGCGACGGGGCATGGAATGACTCCTCGACGCGGTCGTGCTCCATTGGTGAAGCGCAGACAGCGATTAGGTGAATTGTTCTTTGAGAGAAATAGCAACCACGAACGTGGCGACTGGTCGATCGAGGGCGGGAAACTAGCAAACCGACCGTGGTGCCGCTAGATCAGCCGCCTGCGGGTCGTAGCAACGCTAGCAACCGGCGAGAGAGGTCGTCCGGCGGGCCATGATGCGGTCTTCTTCGACGCGATCAGCTATGACGTCGACGAATTGGCCGATGATCTCGCCGCCGGCTACGCCGTTTTGGATCGTCGGTAGGCTACCGGGAGCAATATCGCCGGCCAATTCGACCGTCGCGTATCGGCAGGATGTCCCCATGAACTGCCCAGCAATCCCGTCAACTGGCCGCTCTACCAGAACACGCAGCGCTCGTCCTTGCAGCTGCTCAAAGTAATCCGCTCGCAGCTGGCGTTCGAGGTTGGAAAGATCTTGGACCCGCCGCTGTTTGACCTCAGGCGGAATCTGATCGGTCATCTCGGCGGCTGGCGTGCCGCGGCGGGCACTGAACGGAAAGACGTGAATTTTGGAGAACCCGACCTGCCGAGAGACCTCGCAGGTGGCCTCGAAGTCGGCGTCACTCTCTCCAGGAAAGCCAACGATAATGTCGGTCGTGATGGCGGGCTGGTCGAGGGCGTCTTTGAGTAACCCACAACGGTCGATAAAGCGCTGAGCTCCCCATCGCCTTCGCATCCGACGCAGAACCGCATCGCTTCCACTCTGCATCGAGATATGCAGGTGAGGGCAGATACGCTCGCCACCGCGCCGCATCACGGCAATTAGCTCGCGAGTGACTTCGGTCGCTTCAATGCTGGAGAGTCGCACGCGGAAGTCGCCTGGCAGTTCGACGATCTGTTCCAAGAGGTGCGAGAGCCGCGTCCATTCTTCCTTGGGACGGCCCCGGTTCCATTCGATGCCGTAGTGACCCAAGTGGATTCCGGTCAGTACGATTTCGCGATAGCCGTGGTCGGTAAGGCGGCGAACTTCATCGAGGATGTGTTCGGCCGGTCGACTGGCCAGATGCGGACGGACCTGTGGGATGATGCAGAAGCTGCACTTGAGCATGCAACCGTCTTGAACTTTTACGTAGGCCCGATGCCGGGAACCGAAGCTGGAGATGCCGGTCGGAACATCGGCCACACCGAATCGCCCCAACAGGTCGGGCAGTTCGCGTTTGTCGGTGACGACTTCCGCGACGTTCGGCAGTTCGGCAATGTCTTCAGGGGCTCGCGTGGCGTAGCAGCCCATCACCACAATCTTGGCGTCAGGGTTGCGACGCGCAAGACGGCGGATCTGTTGCCGGCTCTTAGAATCGCCTTCGGACGTGACGGTGCACGTGTTGACGATACAAAGGTCCGCCGCTTCCCCATCGTCGGCGTCGGCGTAGCCAGCGCCAATCAGTCCTTCACGCACGAATTGCGTTTCGTACTGATTGACTTTGCAGCCGAGCGTAACGGTTCGCAGTTTAGGGGTCGACATGTCCGTGCTCGGTTGCCTGCTTGCCTAGATCGCTTAGTCGTGGGCCGGTTCGATCGAAGCGCTCATCGCTCCCACGCACTCGGCCACCTCTTTGTCGCTACCGAAAGCGTGAATCTGATCCCGCTTCAGTTCGGCGTGCTCCATGGTCGTGGTGAGAACGATCGCTCGGCCCGTCGTGTGGATTTCATCAGCGATCTGGACGCCTTTGGCGTCTTGGTGCCCGAACAGCTGCTTGAGCATGGTCACGACGTAGCTCGGCGTGTGTTCGTCATCGTCCCAGAGGACGACATGATAGGGAGGCTGCCTGCGGGTGCGCTGCTCGGTGTCGGCTTCTTTCTCAGGGACTATGACCGCGGTGTCCGTGTATTCATCCATGCGACTTCGTCTCCAAGTCCGTTCGGACCAAATCCATTCGGGTAATGAGGCATCCGATTGCCGCCGGGCGGGAATGGCCACTCCGGCAGCCTGGCATTATATTGGATCCCTGCTCTGAGGCGAAAGAGACGCTCCCCAAGTTCGAGAAAATAGGAATGGACACGCAAAAGATGGCTGAGAATCTGGCAGAGATTGACGATTACCTAGAATCGAACAAAGACGCCTTCGAGGCTGATTTGTGCGAGCTGTTGCGGATTCCCAGCGTCAGCGCCGATAGCAATTTCGCCGGTGACGTCCGTCGGGCGGCAGATTGGGTCGTTTCCCAGTTCGAATCGCTCGGCTTTTCCACCGAGCTGATCGAGACCAAAGGACACCCGATCGTTTACGCCGAATCACCTCGCGTCGAGGGAGCCCCGACCGCGCTCGTTTATGGTCATTATGACGTGCAGCCGCCCGATCCGCTGGACGAGTGGATCTCTCCTCCGTTTGAACCAACGGTCCGCGACGGCAATCTTTATGCTCGCGGTGCCACGGATGATAAGGGGCAGATGCTCACCCACATCAAGAGTGCCGAGGCTTGGATTAAGACTGTCGGTTCTCTTCCGGTGAACGTGAAATATGTGATCGAAGGCGAAGAAGAGGTCGGCAGCGAGTGCTTGGAAAAGTTCCTTGAGACCGATGCCGATCGTCTGGCATGCGACTGCGTAGTGATCAGCGATACCTGTCAGTTCGGACCTGGCCAACCGGCTATCACCTATGGTCTGCGTGGCATCGCCTACTATGAGTTGCGGCTGAGCGGCCCATCGCAGGATCTCCACTCGGGTTCGTTTGGCGGTGCGATCACAAATCCGGCCAACGTTCTCTCGCGAATCCTGGCCGACATCATCGACGAAGACGGCCGCATCCAGATCCCCGGCTTCTATGACACGGTCACCCCGCTGACCACGCGCGAACGCGAAGGCTATCAAGCGATGTCGTTCGACGAAGAGAGTTTCTTCGCCCAAGTCGGTGTCGAGGGAGCGACCGGGGAGTCGGGATTCTCGACGTTAGAACGCAAATGGGCCCGACCGACCTACGACATCAACGGCATTTGGAGCGGCTACCAGGGCGAGGGAGCGAAGACCGTGCTTCCGGCCCGAGCAGGCGCGAAGTTCAGCTTCCGCCTGGTGCCCGATCAGACGCCTGAGCAAATTACAGCGGCCCTGCAGACGTTCATCGAAGAGCGACTGCCGCCCGGCATCAAGATGGAACTGCAAGACTTCCACGGCGCGCCAGGCGTGATGGTCTCTCTCGACAGTCCGTATGTCGAAGCCGCGGCGTCCGCGATCGAACATGGTTTTGGGCGTGCCCCGCTTTATATTCGCGAGGGCGGATCGATTCCGATTGTTCTCAGCTTCTCAGAGAAGCTGGGGGCCGATACCCTGCTGCTAGGTTGGGGTCTTAGCGACGACAATACGCATAGCCCGAACGAAAAGTTCTGCCTGGCCGACTTCCATCGGGGAACCAAGTCGAGCGCCCGACTGTGGGCTGAGCTGGCAAAGATTAAGAAATAGTATTGTTTGCGACCCTCTTCATGGAATCCGTAACCCGAAGCGTCAGCGAGGGACACGACCAAACGACAATCGCACTGCTGGACTTGACGCACATAGAAGACGGCAGATAGCAACACGCTTAAGAAAACTCGTCGAGCCAAGTCCGACACGCACCTAACCAACCAACCACCTGGATCTGAAATGCTGGATCGAAAATTTGTTACGGAGAACATCGAACTCGTTGAGACCAACTGCCGTAATCGTGGCGTTGAAGTCGACGTGCGACGCTTGGTCGATATCGAGCAGAGTCGCCGCGAGAAACAGACCGAGACCGAAGAGCTTAACCGCCTGGCCAATCAGGCGAGTAAGCAGATCGGTAAAGCGGCCGATGGCGACGAGCGGGAGAAGCTCAAGGAAGAGGCGCGTCAGCTTCGTGAGAAGAAAGACGCCGCCGCTGCCGAAGTCGAAAGCTTGGCCGAGGAAGCCGAGTCGATCCTGCGTTTGATCCCCAATATGTCGCACGAGGCCGCGCCCATTGGTGTCGACGATAAGTCCAACCTGGAAATTCGCAAAGGCAAGTGCGAACCGCCCAAGTTCGACTTCCCCGTGCTCGATCATGTCGAGTTGGGTGAGAAGCTCGACCTGTTTGATTTCGAGGCCGGCGGAAAGGTTGCTGGCCACGGCTTTTACTACCTGAAGAATGAAGCGGTTCTACTTGAACTTGCATTGCAACAGTTCGTGCTGCAGTTGCTCGTTGGCGAAGGCTTCACGCCGACGATCACGCCCGACTTGGCCCGCAACGAAATCCTACAAGGCATCGGTTTTATTCCTCGCGGACCGGAGACGCAGATCTATAGCATTGCCGACTCCGATCTCAGCCTGATCGCGACGGCCGAAATTACCCTAGGTGGTTGGTATGCCAAGGAGACGTTTGACGCGGAACAGCTGCCGCTGAAGATCTGCGGTGTCAGCCACTGCTATCGCACGGAAGCCGGAGCGCATGGTAAGGCGACTCGCGGTCTCTACCGCGTGCATCAATTCACCAAGGTCGAGATGTTCGCTTTCACCAAGCCGGAAGAGAGCGACGAAATGCTCGAGTACTTCTGCGGGTTGGAATGTCGCATCTTCGACGAGCTAGGCATTCCCTACCGCGTCGTCGATACGGCAACCGGCGATCTCGGCGGTCCGGCCTATCGCAAATACGACCTGGAAGCTTGGATGCCGGGCCGCGGTGACGCAGGCGAGTATGGTGAAGTGACCAGCACAAGCAACTGCACCGACTACCAGGCCCGTCGACTTGACGTCCGCTATCGCACAAAGGGCGAAAAGGGGACCAAGTTTGTCCACACGCTAAACGGAACCGCGGTGGCCATCAGTCGGGCGATTATTGCCATCATGGAAAACAACCAGCAAGCAGACGGATCGATTGTGGTGCCCGAGGTGCTGCGTCCGTTCGTCGGCAAGGACGTGATCGGGCCGCGGTCGTAAACCGCCGACACTTGACGGCGCTGTTGCAGTCAACGCAGGAACTTCATGTGGGACGGACCGTGTGGATTCGTTCATAGTCGTGCGGCACTCCGTGACGCAAACGTGAAGTGCAATTGAGATTGTGAAACCGCATAGTCGTGTCCCTCGCTGACGCTTCGGGTTATGGTTGTCTGTCGGTCCGTTCTATGGTTCTTGCGACCCCGTGATTGCAACAAAAAAAGGCTCGCCCCGACACGGAGGCGAGCCTTTTGTTTTCTTAGAGCAATGCTCGACCGGTGATTATTCCGGGTAGAGAGCTGTCGACAGATATCGTTCACCCAGGTCGGGCAGCACGACGACGACTAGCTTGCCTTTGTTCTCGGGGCGTTTGGCGACCTCGATGGCACTCCAGGCGGCGGCGCCACTGCTGATGCCGCACATGATGCCTTCTAGTTGCGACAGCTTGCGAGCCGTTTCCATCGCGTCCTCGTCCTTCACCTGTACGACATCATCGATGATGTCGACATTCAAGACGTCCGGGATGAAGCCGGCGCCGATACCTTGAATGGTATGCTTGCCGGGCTGAAGTTCTTCGCCAGCGCGACGCTGCGTGATGACCGGGCTATTGGCCGGTTCGACGGCCACGGTTTGCAGCTCCGGCTTTCGCGACTTGAGCACTTCCGAAACGCCCGTGATCGTACCGCCGGTACCGACGCCCGCCACGAAGATGTCGATAGCACCTTCGGTATCGCGCCAGATCTCTTCGGCGGTCGTCTTGCGGTGGATTTCGGGGTTGGCCGGATTCTTGAATTGCTGCGGCATGAAGTAGTTGGCGTTGGCCTGCTCCAGCTCGTGAGCTTTGCGAATCGCACCAGGCATGCCTTCGGCGGCCGGCGTCAGAACCAGCTCGGCACCGAGTGCCTTAAGCATGCGGCGACGTTCTAGCGTCATGCTCTCGGGCATCGTGACCATCAGGCGATAGCCACGAGCGGCACAGGTATATGCCAGGCCGATACCGGTGTTTCCACTGGTCGGTTCGATGATGACCGTGTCGTCGTTGATCAGACCGTCACGCTCGGCGGCATCGATCATCGCGCGGCCGATGCGATCTTTCACGCTCCACAGCGGGTTGGCTGCTTCGTACTTGACCGCCACCTCGGCGACGCAGCCCTCGGTGACTTTGCGGAGCCGGATTAGCGGCGTGTTTCCAATGCATTGGGTGACGTCGTCGCGGATTCCGGAGGGGGATGCGGTGGCCATGGGTAACCTCACGATTATGGATGTTTGGGTGGGAGAGCTTGTTTACGTGTTTTGTGGCTGTTGCCCTTTTTACCCCGATCAAGGGATGTTGCAGGCGCCAGCAATATATCAACCGTTCTGACTAAGCGTCAACGGAAACCTGAAACCACCTGGCGGAGTGCTTGGAGACCAGCGCATGAATAAATGGGTAAAAAGCAGATTCCAGGAGAACAGGGAGGAGTTTTCGCCTTGTAGTGATTTTTTTCAATCGAACGGTTATGCCGGGTCGATTTGCCTGACTGAGAAACGGATTTTGCCAGTTCAACTATCCACTACCCGTGATCTGTCCAGGGAGTTCGTAGGAATGAAGATTTCACAGCGGCTTGCAACAATGGTTGCCGCTTGTCTGATGTTCGCCGGCTTGGCCGATGCCCAACAGCCCGCCGCGATGCAGATGATGCCTGGCTATGGATCGCCGATGATGACGCCCATGATGTTCACCGGCGCCGCGGGATACACGCCTCATGGCATGCCGCTTCCGACGATGATGCCGGTCTCGCACCTGGAGCCGGAAGCCGAGTACGACGGCGAGTATGCCGGCGAAGGTGTCGAAGACTGTCTCGACTGTGGCGATGGAGAGTGTGGCGAGTGCGCCAACTGCGGTGCTCTCTGTGCCTCGCACTGGTTTGATTTCCACGTCGAATACGTGCAGTGGGAACGAGAAGAAGGTTCTCGTTACATCGCGTTCTCGGAGCAGGGGCCTGGTACAACGGTGCTCGACACCAACTCGGTCGACTTTAACGGGGACACGGTTCCCGGCATTCGCTTGACCGGTTCATTTGTATTCACGCCAGGGTTTGATCTCGAGGTCAGCTACCTGGGTATGATCGAGAAGTTCGAGTCCTCAGCATTCGTTGATCGAACCGGCTTTGACGATCTGTTCTCTCCGTACAGCTCTTTCGGAACGGCGCCTCCGGCTGGTTTTGAAGAGGCCGACAACGCGCAGTTCCACAGCGTCGACTACAGCTCACAGCTCCATAGCGGTGAAGTCAATTTCCGCCGTCGTTGGGCGAAGCCGAAGAACCATTTCCAAGGTTCATGGTTGTGGGGCTTCCGCTATCTCCACTTGGGTGAAGAATTCCGCTTCCAATCGAACACCATTGTGCCGGCCTCGCTGGATCATCACCTGGAAACCGTGAACGACATGCTCGGCTTCCAGCTTGGTGGCGATTACTACTACTGCCTCACGCCGGGCGTGCTCGTCGGTGCGGAGGCCGAAGCGGGTGTTTACCTAAACCGAATCAACAACCAGTCGGTTATTAATGCGTCGACCGTCCCCAATCTCATCGAAGAAGAAGTTACCGACCACGATGTTTCTCTGGTGGCCGAGGCCAGTCTTATCACGATCGTGCAGCTGACGCGTCGCTGCCGTTTCCGTGGAAGTTACCAGGTGATGTACCTCGACGGAGTTGGACTGGCGACGGAGAATGCCAACTTCAGCCGTAGTCACAGTGGCGGTGGCGCCGGCGGTACGACGCCATTCACGGCCAATCCTGAATTTGTAAACGACAACGGCAAGTTGCTGCTGCAGGCCTACACCGGTGGCCTGGAATTCGTCTGGTAGCGGTGCAGCCTGCTTCGCTAAATGCCGCGGAGATTATTTTGCTCTAGTCGGCGTCGATTTCGATACAAGACTTCCGCCAGCAACTCTGGCGAACCAGATTCACCTTCCGGTCGTTCGCGATGCCAGTCGGCATCTGTTGGAACCCACTTCGGGTCGAGCGGCCAAGGATCGAATGGTTCGTAACCGAGGGCATCGGCAAGCTTGCTCGAATCCATCGTGACATTGCCCGCACGCGGCGGAATCGGTCCGGCCTCAATACGGTAGCAGCCCTGCAAGTGATTTGGGTCGTAGCCGCCCACACGATTCACGATCTGGGCGATCTGATACAGGCTCAAGTGCCTGGGCCCCCCGGCGTGGAACAGCCCGGAGAGTGAATTGCCGAGCATCGTTTCGGCCAGTTCGTTCAAGCAGTCGGTGTAAGATGGGGTGCGAACCTCATCGTAGTAAAGCGTGGCCGGCCGCGAATTCTTGAAACGCGATTGAATCCAGTCGATCGCTCCCGCATGCCCGTTGAAGCTCACTCCCATCGGTAGTGAGATCCGCAGAATACACGCTTCCGGATGAGACAGCGTGACCAGTCGCTCGGCGGCGACCATCGTGTGTCCGTATTCAGTAACAGGATCGGGCGGGTCGATTTCTTCGTGGTCCCCCGAGCCGGTTCCGGAAAAGACCAGGTCAATCGAGAGGTGCACCAGTCGCACGCCACGATCAGCGGATACCGTTAGCAGGTTGCGAATGCCTTCCACGTTCGTGCGCCAGGCCAACGCCGGATCGAGTTCGCATGCCTTGAGTGCACAGTTGCCGGCGCAGTTGAGCACGGAACCGAATTGATAGCGATCGAATAATTTGGCCAGTTTGTCGGGGTCTTCGGCATCACACCCCTCGATCCCTTCGCCGGAGAGTCGCCAGTTGTTCTCTTGACGAATGCCGATCACCTGGCCGGGATAACGCTGTTGGAAGTAGTGCAGCGCGTTGTATCCCGCCACGCCCGCGATGCCGGTGATCAAGAGAGGCAGTCGGGACGCCAGGGGCTCGGCGGCGGTAGCCTCTGTTTCGGCAGATTTATCGGGGCGGAACATGCTGCCACTTATAACCGCTGTATCGCCACAGCTCAACGGAGTGACGCAGGGGGCGCGTGGCTCGTCTGCCGAAGCAGGACGCTCTTTAGCTTAGCCGCCGACAGAGCTTTAGCTAGCCGCCGACATGGACCCCGACATTCCAGTGGCCTCCGGGTCGATGACGCCGATGGTGTCGTCCGTGGTGGAAGTGCCAGTGATGCCGCGGACGGTAGGGGGCCCCGTAGTAGTGCTCTTCGACAATCACGGGGGGCCCGGAAGCGGCGGCAGGAGTGACGGGAGCTGGGGGTGGCTGCTGCATCGCCCGCACAACGGTGTCGGAGACACCGGCGTGCTTGAGTCGGATCAGATCGTTGGCGCTGGGCGAACTGGTCACGCCGTTGTGGCGAATGTGATTGACAATCAACTCGTCGCCGACTCCCTGCTGGCTCATGGCGATGATGTCATCGTGCGAGACGACGCCGGTGCCGACCGATCGTCCCATCTGCTGTTCAATGAGGAATCGGTTACGCTCTTCAATGGCATCCTTCTCTTCGCCGACGGCGTTTCCGATTAGGGCGCCTGCGACACCACCGACGATGGCCCCTTCGGCCGTGTTACCGGTTTGATGCCCAATCACGGCACCGATGCCGGAGCCCAGCAGACCGCCAGCGAACGAATCGCGGTCCGCGTGATAGGGAGACCGACAACCGCTCGACGCGAGCGTTACAAGCAACAGTAGACATGAGCCGGGAATGATGAAGCGTGACATGCCGAGGACCTCTTCTTTGTCTTCTCTTTACGCCGGATATGTTTTTTCGTTTGGGGCCATTCGCAAGTGCGCGTAGCCGCTCGCTCTGTGATCCGAGGCGCCCATTGGAATCGGGGCGGGATTGTGCGCATGGCCGGTCGAATGCGTCAAGAGAATTGCGGCCCCATCAACCGGATTCAAAGCGTAGGAATTGCACAGCGGTGATTCTACAGAGCGCATAAAAAACGCCGCTCTGATAGCGGCGCTAGCACAGGTGGTGAACCTGCGACTGCTAAATTCAGCCGCCCGCGGCGCCGGTTGCGCCGCGAGCGACTCGAATACCAATATGGGTTAGCGGACGACGTAGACCGATGGGTCATCGACGATCCAAGGAGTCGACCAGGTCTTGCCGTCGTCGAAGCTGCAGACGTTGAAGAAGAACGTGTTGAACTCCTTCGCACGGCTGCCGTAGGGCGTGTGCGAGGCGATGTGATCGGCCTCGGTCAGATCTTCAATGCCTGGCTTGACGTAATAGTGAACCATGCCGTCGGGTGTGAAGGACATTCCAAACGTCCACCAGCCAGTCTGCTTGATCTGTACGCGGCGGTAATCCATGCCGGAATTCTTGGCTCGCACGCGAATGAAGGCGGCGTCTTCTTTGGCTCCGGCGTGCTTGCTTTCAAAGTCGATCAGGAAGCCAGGCCAGTACGTGTCAGGTTCGTCCCGGTTTTCGCGAGTCTTGCGGCGCGGATAGCGAGGCTCCAGGGCCGAGCGAAAAGCGAACGACGGGCCGGATCGCTTTTCCCACTTGTCGAACTCAGGCACAAACACGCGGGTTACCACGCTGGGCGACCGGGATACTGGAATGGCGCCCTTGAGGCGATAGCGAACGTCGGCGATGAAATCGTCCTGCTGCATTTTGAACGTGAAGCTCTTCGGGCGACCGGTCAGCATCGACTGCAGAAGCAACGCCCCTTCGCTACCGGGTAGTCCACCTTCGGGCGTCTCCACGCGACGAATGTGATCGGGCATGCCGCGTTTGACGCCTTCGTACCAGCGGCGGTTCTTGGAAATGCCAGTCGGAAAGCGGCCCACTTCGTCGATGTTGCGACTACTCTTGGGCCAGTTCATTTTGAAGCTCCATTCCGGATCTTCAAAATCGTCGCCGACTTGGTGGATGAAGTGTCCGGTGCCAGGCACGAGCGGCTGAGCACTGCTAGCGGTGCTGGCGAAGGTGACCGCAATCATCGCGGCGGCAGAGAGGAATAAGCTGGTTTTTCGAGGGCGGAACGGCGATTGGCGAGTTGACATCGGAATCTAGCCTGTGGAATTGGTTGAGAAAGGGGTCCAAGGGAGGGGCGCACTCCTTTCTCATATCGGACCGTGCGTCGCGCAGCGTGAATGCCGAATTCCACATCTAAATATTGGCCCGGATGTGCCAGCAGCGACTGCTGGAATGACTAGGGAACGGCCTTCAGGAGTTGGCCTATTACTTCAGGTCTCGTGGCCGCCACAGATCGACCAGTTCGCCCTTGCTCTTGTCTTCTAGATCTCGCCAGCGAGAGACATCGAGTTCGATCTGCGCGAGCGCCGCGGTAGGGAATTCTTCGTCGACATCGGTCAGCGCGTACAAGAGATCGCTCATGCCAGGATTGTGGCCCACAAACATGACTCGATCGATGTTGTCCGGCAACTGACGCAGCAGATCGACGTACGTCGCAGGCGGGGCCAGATAGAGTTCGTCCGTTTGCACGATGTCGCGCCGGTAGCCGCAGTTTTCTGCCACGATTTTTGCCGTCTTGTGCGCACGTTTGGCGGTCGAGCTGACAATCAACTCCGGCACGAGCCCCTTGCGATAAAGCAAGCGACCCATCGTAGGGGCATCTCGCTTGCCTCGCTTGGCCAGCGGGCGATCGTGATCGGCCAAGCCAGGTTCCTTCCAGCAACTCTTGGCATGCCGCAGTACCAGCAGCGTCTTCGTCGTTGATTGCTGTGGCACACGTTGTGGGCCGGCAGATCGTTCCGCCGGAACATCCTGTGCCCGCTCTGGCACAAAGACGGTGCCCGTCGCGCGCTCAGCACGCTTTTGTGCTTCTTGCGCCTGGCGATACAGGATCTCTTGACTACGTGCGGCGGTTGGCCCGAACGTGACGCCCGGTCTCTCGTAGCCACCGTCGGCCAGCAGACGTCGTCCTTTAACGTTGTCGTTAAGACAGGTCTTAAGCACTTCGATCAGTTTGGCGCTCGCAGCTGGATTCTCGACTGGTACGAACAGCTCAATACGTCTGTCCAGATTGCGTTGCATCCAGTCGGCACTGCCGATGAACACCAGCTCGTCACCTCCATGGTGGAAGTAGAAGATGCGGCTGTGTTCCAGGAAGCGGTCGATGATGCTGACCACCGTGATATTCTCGCTAAGCCCCGCTACGCCGGGACGCAGACAGCAGATGCCGCGAACGTTCAGTTCCACCTTCACGCCCGCTTGGGAGGCCTTGTAGAGCGCTTCGATGACCTGCGGGTCGACCAGCGAATTCATCTTGGCCATGATGTGGGCGTCTTGGCCCTGACGCTTTCTTTCGGTCTCGTTCTCGATCAGCTGAATCACGCGATCGCGAAGCCCGATCGGAGCGGCTTCAATCTTGCGAAACCGTTGCGGCTGAGAATAACCCGTGATGGTGTTGAAGAAGCTGGTTGCGTCGGCACCCAACTGCTCGTCGCACGTCATGTAGCTGATGTCGGTGTAGAGGTTGGCAGTCGCCTCGTTGTAGTTGCCAGTTCCAAAGTGGAGGTAACGTTGGATACCCTGCGGTTCGCGACGCACCACGATGCAGATCTTGGCATGCGTCTTCAATCCGCGAATACCGTAGATGACCTGCACGCCTGCCTGTTCAAGGTTTCGGGCCCACTCGATGTTTCTCGCTTCGTCGAAACGTGCTTTGAGTTCGACGATCACGGTGACTTGCTTTCCGTTCATGGCGGCCCGTCGCAAAGCGGCCACCACGGGACTCTGCCGGCTCGTGCGGTAGAGAATCTGTTTGATCGCCAGGACGTCGGGATCCTCGGCCGCCTCCTCAATCAGGCGAACGACCGGCTCGAAGCTCTCGAAAGGATGGCAAAGCAAAATGTCCTGCGCCGCCATGTTCTCGAACATGGTCGCTGACGGGTCGACCGAAGGTGACGGTTGTGGCTTCCACGATTCGTACCTGAGGGCGTCGAAGCCCTCGAGATCTGTTAGCCGCATCATCGATGCTAAGTCGATCGGCCCAGAAACCGGATAGATGCCTGCGTCGCGAAGCGAGAGGACCTCTTGTAGGAACGCTTGCGTTGTTTCCGATGCTTGATCAGAAATTTCCAATCGCACGCAGCGGCTCTGCTTCCTAGCGTCCAAGATGCTCACCATTTCTTGGAGCAGATCGGCGGCGGAATCTTCTTCGACCGCCAAATCAGCGTTGCGCGTAATGCGGAACGGCACCACCTCGACGACCGATTCGCCCGGGAAGAACTGCGAGATGTGCAATGCGACAATGTCTTCCACGAGCACGTATTGATAGCCACCCTCCGAGGGCAACGTGATCTGGCGCGGAATCCCTCGTCCTAAAGGAATGATGGCGAAGCGTGGTTCTTCGTCCTCTTTGCCGGGGGCCAGCTGAACGCAGACGTTGAGCGTTTGATTCGCCAGCAGCGGAAAGTCGTCGGCTCCATGCACCGCGGCCGGCGTCAGCACGGGGTAGATCTCACTGTCAAAGATCTCCGCCACAGCAGTCGCCTGGCGATCAGAAAGTTGCTCCGCTTTCACGCGGCGAATGCCCGCGTCTTCGAGTGCCGGTTCCAACTGCTGGCCGTAGCAATCGTATTGGTCGGCGGTCATGCGGCGGGCACGTTCGCCAATGGCGGTGAGCTGGTCTTCGGGCGTGCGTCCGGATGGATCAAGCTTGCGGCTGTTCTGTCGGAACAGGACTTCCAGTCCACCAACACGTACCATAAAGAACTCATCGAGATTCGACGCCGTGATCGCCAGGAACTTCAAGCGTTCTAAGAGCGGAATCTGCGAGTCTTTCGCTTCGTCCAGAACTCGCTGGTTGAATTCCAGCCAGCTCAGCTCACGGTTCGTAAATCGGCTAGGTTCGGTCTTCATGGTGTATAAATCGACGATGTCGTTAATTCGCTCAGCTATTCACTCTTCGCGGCGGCGCGACGGAGGAGGACTTTCATTCCAAACACTTCTTCAAACAGCGACCCACTCTGTTTGATGGCCAACTGCTCGACCGACAGATCCGTCACGCCTGGGATGCCGATCACGAGTCGATCGTCTTCGTGGGTGCATTGCAATTCACGTATTCGCTGGCTGCGAGATTCATCGAGTGCCTTGGCAACCCGCAATATCGCCGCCATCTTGGCCACGGCCCCGCGTTGCTCGCGATTCAAATTGGCAAATCCTTGGTGCGAAGGACTGGGATTCGCGCGACGGTGATAACGCGCCGTCAGTCCCACCAGCAAATGGTCGGTGCGGCTCAGACCAAACATTTCCGCGTGAGAAATCAGGTAGAGCGAATGCTTGTGGTGGCCCCGCGTGCCAATGTAGAGTCCGACCTCGTGCAGGCGAGCCGCCAGTTGCAGCATCAGCTCGCTGCGGGGGCCAAGCTGGTGTTCTTCCTGCAACGCTTGAAACAGCAGCTGGCACAACTCAGCCACATGCCCGGCATGTTTCTCATCGACGTGATACTTACGGCCCAAGGCCACTGCCGCCCGCACAATCTGCGCCCGGAACGCTTCGGTCCACGGCTCCTGAACGGCGATCTCTTGCAGCAGCCCGTCGCGAAGATTCAAGTCCGCCACGAAGATCTGTTCCAGGCCAAACGTCTTGGCCAACTCCAAGTAAGAGAGCAACGCCGGGCCGAGGGTTTCCGCGTCGGGAAACGCCAGGTGATACGTTCGCACAAGCTGATCGACCGACAGATCCAAAATGTGATTCGTGAACTCTTCAAACTCGTCGACGGAGATTTCGCCGAGGTGGCCCAGTTCGCCAACTTGGTCGGTCCCCAGTTTCACGCCCAAACGCGCGGCGGCGAATCGCATGTCGCCACCGAGGGCAACCAGCTGCACCGGTCCCGCTTCAGGGATTTGCTGTTGCAACTGTTCCATGGTTTGGTGAATGCGAGCTTCCAGGATATGTCGCCCGGGGCCTTCAGAGGTGTCGTAGGCTTCCAACGCCTGACGCAGTCGCAGAGAGCCAAGTCGATACATGTGCGAATAGAGAACGTCGCTGCCGCGAAGCAGCAACAGGTCGGTGTTGCCTCCGCCAACTTCCGCAACGATGGTGCGTGCTTTGGCGAGTGCTGGTTCCCGACTCAGCATCGGTTGTAATGCAAGGTAGGTGATTCGACTCACCTCCGCTTCGTCGAGCGGTTCGACATTGAAACCAGTTGCGATGAAGACGCGGTCCACAAACGCCAAGCGGTTGCTGGCTTCACGGACGGCACTTGTCGCAACGACGCGAACGTGGCTGTCACTGGTGATTTGATATTCTTCAAGCACCTTGCGGTAGCTCTTCAGCACCTGCACGCATTGCTCGGTGGTCGCCTTGTTGATCGTCCCCTTGGTGAAGGTGTCTTTGCCAAGGCCGACCGCTTGCGTGAGCATCTCCAGCCGCCGCACTTCACCACCGCCACCGATTTCTGCAATCGCCATGCGAATCGACGTCGAGCCGACATCGATTACCGCCACGGGGCGAACTTCATCGCTCCGTGAATTGGGGGCGGCCGTGGAATCAGAGGCTAACGAATTCATGGCAAACTGAACTGGAACGCTACAAACTGCTCGGGCGAGGCAGCATCGGCGGTTTCATGCGCGAAGGGCAGAAGACCCCGGCACCCAAGGCCGATCCGGATGACGTACCGATATCCCAAGAGGCCGAAATAGGTTGTGCAAGCGCACGACGAAACGGCCCGTCGACGAGGGGATTTCGCTCTATATAAACCTACATTATGGTCAGAAATCTAAGCGGCGTGCGTTAAGAAACCGCAAAGGCCGGGGCGAAAACCGGCCATTTCCTCGTTTTTCACCGCTTTTGGGGGTAAAGCGGCCCCTTCTTCCGGCTGTGCGGTGTGCGGTTTGGGGGAGAATTGGCTATCGCGAGGCGATTTCTTGGGCGGCCCAACCCGCCGCTCCAATGGCCGCTGCATCGTCGCCAAGCTCGGCCGCGATCACTTTATAGGAGCCGGCATACGAGTCGAGCACATTGCGGTCGATCGCTTCGCCCACCTCTTTGACGAAAAGTTCCGGCATCGCCTCGACCAGGCCGCCGCCGAGCACAATGGTGTCAGGCGAAATCATCAGCACCGCACCTGCCACGGCGATGCCGATCATCTCGGCCGCCTGTTGCACGATCTGTTCGACCGCGGTATCGCCGGCGCGAATTGCCTTGGCGATCACACCACTACGAATCTTGGAGAGATCGGTTCCAGCCAGTTCGACAACATGGGGCGCTTCGCCACGATAGGCAGCCTGCGCTACGGCGGCCGCAATGGCCAAGCGGCTGGCCACCGATTCCAGCGTGCCACGTTGCTGTGAACCGCTTGGCGGCCCCAGCGGCGTCAAAGGCACGTGGCCGATCTCCATGCAGGAGCGTTTCTTGCCGCGGATGATTTTGCCGTCGTAGACACACCCACCGCCGATACCAGTACCTGGAAAAACTCCCAGGGCACAGCGGGAACCTTGGGCTGCACCAAACCGGTATTCGCCAAACACGCCTGCGTCGACGTCGTTACATACCAGGACCGGACACCCGAACGTGTCTTCGAGTCGTTTGCGAATCGGCACATCTTCCCAGCCGAGATTCGGGGCTTCGCAGAGGACACCGCGATCGAGGTCGACCGGGCCGGGGCAACCGATCCCGATGCCGGCCAGGTCCTTGAAGTTGAGATTCGCTTCGTCGAGCGATTTCTTAATCGTTCGTTCGATGCGTTCCAGGCCCGCGTCGGCTCCCTCTTTGCCGTTGGTCCGTTTGCGGTTCTGAGCAACCGTCTTGAACTTGTTGTTGTAAACGATCGACAACATCTTCGTGCCGCCGAGATCGAAGCCAATCCAATGGTCGCCCGATGAATCTGCCATAGTTGTCTGCTCTTGTTGTTATCGTACGTGCCTTGTCGCCAGGGGCGGGGGCACGCGATGATAAGTCGATCCGTCTGCTATTGATGTGCGAATCCGATCCGCACTTTTCCGGCAGAACCTTTCTCCGTGAATTGTTGAATGCTTAAGATACCAGAAAAATTGACCGGTACCATGGTCGCCGGCTTCCAAGGGCGGTCGCCAGTCTTGAAGAGGGGGTGTGTTCAAGGTGTCGACGAAGATTCGCCCGTCGTGGGCTGTAATCGATCGAGCTGTTTGCGCAGCTCCTCTTGGCGCTGGTCGGTCCAACATTCGCGAAAAGTGCCGACCAGGCCAACCAAGCGGGATTCCTGGAGGGCCATCAACCCCCGCACGTATTCCGCCAACGCGTTCTCGACCTGTTCGTTGTCGGCAGCCGCGTCGATCGTCTGAGGCAGTTCTCCCGGCTCAGTTAGCCAGTACTTGTAAGTCGCCCGCGTCATCGCTCGGTCATTGATGTCGCCGAGCTGCTGTTGGATGAGCGTGATTTCGGCGTATACCTGGTTCACCGCATCCGGTTCAAACGCTCCGCCCAATAGTTCCAGCGAGTAGCGAAGACGCTTGGCGCGAATTCGCATGCGATGGAGTGAGCCAGCATCCCACAGCCGGGCGGCGGCAGCATCGAAGAAGACGCTTGAGGCCAGAGAGAGTGAATCTCCCGCGGCCTCGGCGAACGAAGGTTCCTCACCTGGCCCGCGCCAGCGAACACGTTTCGTGATTCCCTTTGCCAGTCGCCTTAGTTTGCGTTGGTCCTTAGATCGCGTGAAGCGAGTCAGCGATTTCTGCGCCAGCTTCCTACGCTGAGAGATCAAGCGGTGTAGTTGCCGGGGCACTTTCTCTTCCGCAGTCGTGGAGCCGAAACAGTGCGAGCCTCGGCTACTCTCCGATACGATGTCGAGATCGCGGATCACGCTGGCCGCGTCCCGCAGCTTGTTCAGCCGTCGGCGAAGTCGCTTCGCGCGTCGCTTGGGAATGAAGTTGGCAAACGCGTCGAGCGCCGCCACCGCACGCCGAGTGGCGACCCGCAGTTGGTGGATATCCTCTGCCGACGCGCGCGACCGCGCGGCCGTTTGCTCAAGCAAAGAGCGGACATGGCACAGCCGACTCTTGATCGCGGCGCGAGCTGCAATCGAAGCCGGCGCGTCGGCATCGTCAACGTCGAGCCACTTGCCAGAGTTGTTCATCGCGGAGTCGTTTCAGGCGGTAGGTAGCGATCGTAGCGTGGTCGCACTCGCGGCCTCCGCCCGCGAGGCAGGGAGGAAAGGCCGCGTGTGATCGCCTACCAGTATAGCCATCCGGGCACGGCAATGAATGTCACGGGGGGAATGACGCAGGGGCTCACTCTGCCTGTCGCACGACCACCAATGTCGCATCGGCGGTCGCGGAGAATTCCAGCCCGTCGGCCCGGATCAGGTCTCCCTCGGCCACCGCAATCCCGTCGGCCTCACCTTTGCCGCGGACGAGATAGGTGAGCTGGTGGCCATCAAAGTTGACGGACTGTCCGGCCGGAAGCAGGGCCACATCGAGCAAGGTACCGCTGGCGAACGTCTCTTGTTGGTCGGTTTCGCCGCCGTAAACGCGCGTTACCGCACCCGGCGTCGGATCGTAAACCTTGTAGTCGGCCGCCTGGCCGCGTTCTTCTGGAAGAACCCAAATCTGGATCATCCGATTCATCGTGGCGTCGGGATTGACCTCGTTGTGAGTGAGGCCCTCGCCTCCCGCTCTTTGCACTTGGACCTGCGGGGCCACGAGCATCTGCCCGTCGGCCAGCGAACCGCCGTGTGCGATTCGCCCTTCGGCCATGATCGAGATCACGTCGACCTCGCGGTGAGGATGCATTCCCGTTTCACCGTGCGGAATGAAGCGGGCATCGGCCAGGTAGACGAAGTTGCCGAGACCATTGGAGGCGGTTGGCTCTTTGTGGTGGTGGAACAGCATGGCATCCATCACCAGGCGATGTTCCTTCAGGCCGGCAAATCCGCCGAGCGGCAGATCGTCGCGGTGGATTACTTGCATTTCGTGCTGATGCGAAGTCGACAAACTCATGGCGTTCTCCTTCGTTTGTTCGTGCTCTTAGTTTGAGTTTCAGTTGGCGATCGAGCCGTCCATGCATTAGACAACTGGATGGGACGACGATTGCTGGTTGGTCGCGGTACCGTTCTCCGTCCCATTCTCGCTATGGCATTTCTGCCGCAGGACGGCGTCGAGCGAGAATCGTCCGGCGCCGGTTAGCCCGATGCCGGCCATCACGACGGCCAAGGTGAGCGGATATTCCATGCCCTTTTCTTGGATCGAAAAAGCGTGTCCATGAACCATCAGGATGGCCACCACCATCGTCGCGATCAGCGGCACGACAGCGATTCGTGTCCCCAGGCCAACCAACAGGGCAATGCCGCCGAAGAACTCGGCCCCGGCCGCTAGGTACGCATTCGCGGTCGGCGCCGGCACGTTCATGCTGCCGAGCCAACCGGCAAAGCCTTCGATACCGGGGCCGCCAAACATACCGAACAGCTTCTGGCCGCCATGGAATATGAACACCACACCGAGCATGATGCGAATGGCCAGGAGCCCCAGGTCGTGCAGGTTTCGGTTGGTTGTCGTGCAGTTCATTTCGTTTCTCCTTGAATAAGTAAGGTGATTTGAAGTTGTTAGTTCGTGAGTCTCTCCCGCTGCCTGGCTTTAGGTTGCGGGCTCAATGGTTGTTGGCTCATGTAAATTGCGAAAGGAAGGCCCGAGACTTACCTCGGGCCATGCGTGCCTGGTTGATGGTATGTCAGTTGGCTTCAGTGGCCTGTTCGCGTGCTCTGGCCAGGAGTCGGATTAGGTCGGCGAGTTCTTTCTTGGTCATGTGACCGAGTGTTTGCTGTTCTGCTTCACGCACCGGCTGGTCGAGTTTCTTCAGCAATTTCTTGCCGGCGGCTGTAATGCGAACGTGAACCACGCGGCGATCCTCGGTGCAGCGTTCACGCGCGACGTATTCCGCCTTTTCCAAGCGGTCGATCAGTCGTGTAATGTCGGGAACGCAGGCTACCATCTGCGAGGCGATTTCCAGTGACGGCAGGCCGCGGCCTTCGTGGCCTCGTAGGATTCGCAGGATGTTGTATTGCGGGCTGGTCAGGCCATGCTCCCGAAAGAAACGTTCGTACTGCACCGCGAACAGGCTCTCGGTTCGCATGATGCTAAGCAGTGCTTCCTGCTGCAGGCTGTCGAAATCGTTTCGCTTGTGTAATTCGCGTTGGAGCGTTGATGCGGCCACGGGAAATTCCTAGGCAGTTGTATTTTCAGAGTGACTGTATGTTCGGTCGAATGGAGAGGACAATCAGCGGTGTCAGCGAACACGGCCGGTCGTTTGGCTACCTTTCTTGTCGGCACACCTGCAAGTCTACGTTAGAACAATAGTTGAGTCAACAAGTATTTGTCGGCGATTGTCGATTTCGCTTTCAGCTGGCCACATTTTACGGGTCTTTAGTGCTGTAAGGTGTTAATGTGAAAGCGGTTGCGGTTCCTGGATCGTCGGTCGTCTCGCCTCTGAGGGGAGTGCTGTGGTAGACTGCGGACCTTCCCAGACCGGAGTGCATTCGGCTCGCTGGGGCGAGCATTGTGGGGCACGCAAGCAATTGCTCCTCCGGCTGAAGGTAGGTTTCTTCCGTTCTAGGGCTCGTTCAGACAGTTCGGGCTCGCCACAACATTCAGGGGTAGATGCGATGACCAACCGTCCGCTTTCGTTCCGCCGCTACATTGGATTTTTTCAGGGTCGGCAATTCTTGGTGGCCCTGGGTGCCATTTCATTGTTAGGCATGGTGGCTGCGTCGCTTGCCTTGGCCGCTCCTAAGAAGGACGACGATAAGGTCGAACTCACGGCCGAGCAAAAGGCCGAGGCCCGTGAGATTCGCAAGGCGTTCGCCGCGGCGGGAAAGAGCCTTGAGAAACAACAGGCGGCCATTGATCGCGCGGTGGAAGCCGGTCCCCATGTTGCCGCTCCTTTGGTGAAATCGATCGAAGGGAAATTCAAGGGCGAGCTGAAGAAGTACAAAAAGTCGCTCGCCAAGGCGGTTGGCAGTCTGGGAGCCAAGCGGCTCGTCACCTCGGTTGATGAGTTGATGGGGGCCAACGAGCGTCTTAAGGAAGGTCGTAACGCGCTGGAGCAACTCTCGGCTATGCATGTCAGTCTTCGCAGCGCTGTTGAGGGCGAAGATGCCGTGAAGAAGGCTGCCGCGGAAAAGGAGAAGGCGGAAGAGGAAGCCAAGAAGGCAAAGGCTGAAGGCAAGAAGTCGGCGTCAAAGAAGCGTAGTCGAAAACGGGGTAAAGCTAAGGAGAAGGTCTATTTCCCCCTCTTCGATCAAGTTCCTATGATGGAGTTCGTCGCTCTCGGCATCGGAGCTCCCGGCATGAGCCAGCGGGAGATCGATTGCGTGCTGTGGACGAACCGCTATCGCGAGAAGCACGGCCTGCGATTGCTGTGGGCGGACGCCAAACTCAGCGATTCAGCCCGCATGCATAGTCGCGACATGGTTGAGCACGACTTTCGTGCCCACGAATCCCCGCTGCCGGGCAAGAAGACGTTTCGCGATCGCGGCAAGATCTACAACACGCGCGCCGATGGGGAGAACATCGCCGAGGCTCCTTATAGCGGAGAGAAGATCGTCGAGTATTGGCTCGACAGTCCCCCGCATAAGGCGAACATCGTGCACCCCAAGTTCCGCCGCATCGGGGTAGGGCTGCACAACGATGTCTGGACGCAGGTCTTCGGTGGCATCGATTCGTTCGAGCGGTAGACGAGATCGGAATAATCTGGCTAATCGCCGTCTGCTTAGTCACCCTCGGCCAATGCCGGATTCACGTAGACAAGCAGTGCGCCGGACTTGTAGGACAGCTCCCGGGCAAACTGCCACGAGGTTTGCTCGTGAAATTCTTTGGCCCTGCTCCAATCCGCTTCAATTACGAAGGACCGTACACCGTACTGCGTCAACACTTTTTCAATCTGAGCCACGGTCGGCGGTACGGGCGAGGTAGGCCGACGCGATCTTCGCACCACCTCGATGGGGCTGCCAAGGAATGGTTCGTCGAGGTGATACGCCAGGAAGATGCCAAGATGGTGGATTCGCTCGTCGGTAGCGAAGGGGCCCGCGAAACCATCTGCTTGTAGTTGTGTGGCGAGTTGGCGATAAACGGCTCCCGGTCGATCAGCGCTGTCTCGCAACTGCCAGCGGCCATGGTCGCGGATACCAGCGGCAAAAGAACCAACGACGAGCAGCGTCACGAGCCAGGTTGTCCAGCGAGGAAGACCAATCTTCGGCGCCTGTATAGCGAAATAGGGAACGACCAAGGCCAGGCAGTAAATGCAGCAAATCGGCCACAGGAATCCACGAATGTAGCGGACCTCGTAGTAGATCGGCAGAAAACCGGAACAGTAGACGAAGACGGTCCCGAGGACACACATCGCCAGAAACCAATCTTCAGAGGACGCGGGCCTCCAGAGAACAAGTGGGACGAAGATCAGGGCGGATAGGCAAATACCGAGTTGGTCGAATTCGCGCAGGTCGCTCAATATCTCTCCAGCATGTCGGAGGATGACCCGGACCTGCTGGATCAAATACTCGCGGCTTTCAAACGGCGACCAGGAAATCTGCGCCTGGCTCATGAGCTCCATCGTCTCGTTGACGATGATCCGTCCCGGCGGAACTTCCCGCATTCCGAGCGTGATCTGCTCGGTGATTTCTTGCGGACCAACGAAGTTGTGAGCGGCCTGCCCAATGGTCGAGAAGGTTGGCTTTTCGTACTTCCAACTGAGTGCGGCAATCCATGGCGCACTGACGATGAGAATCGCGACCATGCCGCGGCCCCAGGCCAGCGTGCTCTGCCCCAAGGTCGGTCTTTCGGAGCCGCTTCGCAGACGTTGCAATGCGACGACGAGCGTAAAGTGAACCACGAAGAACGGCAAGGAATACGACTTGGCCCAATAGCCAAGACCACCAAGTATGCCGCAAAGAAACTGCCGTCGTTTGTTGTGCAGCAGATCTGGCGACATCGCCACGGCGGCGTAGGCCATGAGGATGGTCGACAGCAACAGATCCGGCGTGATTACGTAGACCGCTTCGCGAACCGTCGCAATGGCGATGAGCACCAGCGTTGTGACTTGCAGCCAACCGGGACATTGCGGAAAACGACGCAGAAGCAGATAGCTCGCGGCTACGAAAAGGCCGCCCCAGATCGCCAGCACAATGCGGGCTGCATGCAGTCCGTCGACCCCGAAGTAGAGCAGCGGCGCGATAAGCCAGGAGATAAGCGGGCAGCGGTGCCCGGCGATCGATTCGAAAAACTGTCCCTCAATCAGGTACTGCGCGTTTCGGATGTAGCAGACGGCGTCGGGATTGATTTGATCGCGGGCCAGGTAAGCTTGCCAGGATACGAGAGCTCCATAGACGCCCAAGGGCACGAGCAGCGCGAGAATCGTGCGAATTCGACTGCCGCCCTCGGACGAAGGATTCGCATCGCCCTCGTTTTCGAATTCGTCGCTCATCTCGGAGGCATCCTAGAAAATGGGGCCGCATCTGGATCGCCGTTCATATCACACCAGCCGGCAGGGCTCCAAGAGCTTTTTTTAAAGGGGCAGTCGAGGGCCCAAAACGCCCTAGAATCGCGGGCCGCCACATCGCGGTGCTCCACGTAGGACTTCGGGATTTCTGGTAAAATCGCTTGACAGGGTGCGGGCCCGCCGGGGTAGACTGCACGTTGCTGAGCGGACGGTACGGGCTGAAAAACTTGTCCGTTTCCGTCGTCGGGTGAGAGTCTGTTTTCTGGAGATTCGGCCATGATCGATCTTCTCAGAAACTCGTTGCGACGATCGGCATTTCTTCTAACTTCCGTCGCGTGTCTATCCGCGACGGTCGCGCATGCCGCATTCATTACAGGTGTCGTTGTTTCTGAAGTGGATGACGAGCTCAACAGTGGCAACGACGGCGAGAAGACCATCGATGGCGACGGGCTCAGTGGTTCGCCGCCGGTACCGTTTACGACGACCCATACGAGAAGCTTCAACGAGCATTGGACCACGCAGGATGGTACGGTTGAGGAGGCCTTTATCGAATGGGATTTGGGTGACGTCTATCGACTCGATCTGATTCACATCTGGAACTACAACCTTAACGACTCCAGTGGTACGGACGTGACCAATCGGGGCGTGCAGAGGGTTGATATCTACTACTCCGCCGTGACCTCTGGTGATCCAGGCGACCCGGAGGTGCCAGGCGTTGGCAACGGAGACAACTGGACGCTTCTCTTTGGTGGCGACAGTATCTTCCCAGAAGCACCAGGCGCCGATTCCTACGTCGGCTTCGATTTAGAGACCCAGGTGAATATCGACCTGGTCGTCAACGCGGCCCGCTACGTGCGATTCGAGATCGACACGAACTTCTCCGACGACATTTTTGGCGATCACGTCGGCCTCAGCGAGGTGGCATTTTTTGGCGAGCTGGTTCCGGAGCCATCCGCTTTGGTACTCCTGGTGGCGGGGCTGCCACTGTTGGTGCTGTTGGTCTGGCGGACCAAGACTCGCTGACCAGCCGGTCTCTACCCAGCGGCGAGAGTTCCTCCCTAGTTCTGACTGTTTTTCCCGGTGGAACCAGAAAACTCGTTCTCGCACTCCCCTGCAAGTGTTAAGGGAATGTTAAGATTCGTGCCAGTCGGGGGAATTGTTTTTTTGACGCCGTCAGGTAGAACGAAGATGTTGCTTTCGTCGGCCATCGTGATTCAATCTCGATGGCCGGCACTTGGATGGCTGGCACTTGAAGAGAACTCGAGATCGGAGAACTCGAACCATGGTTCAACTGGACGGCAAAATCCGCGGTTTGTCGAGCACGACGTCGGTGCAGTATGTCGAGCCAAGCGAGTACTGCGAACTGGCGTTGTCGTCGAAGGAGTTGGTTCGGCTCGACCAGCAACACCTTGGGCTTCGCGGTTTGTTGGATAGACACGTCGACACGTGCTATCTGATCAACGAACGCGACCTCATGCGGCCCACGGCAAGCTGAATCTCGTTCCGCCGAATCTCTGCTGCTCCCGAAGTCGGTACGCGCGCTCATTCGCAACTTGAGCGATGCTAGCAGACTTATCTACATGCGGTCGCTCTGTATCCATTTTCTTGCTGATGCGGATTGCTGTCTCTCTTTCATTCGCTGCTGTGCAATTGTGAAGAGTTAGTGAAAGCGAGCCGCTGTTCGTTGACCTCGCAGTGACGGCGGCGATAGAATTCTGACAGGCGTTGCACGCGCGCAGCACGATGCTATATCACGCGTTTGCCTGGCGCGGTAACAGCCGGGGGCAACAATAGGGAAGGGATGCAATTCGGGGAGGGATACGATGGACGGCCGAAATTTCAAACCAGGTGATCGGGTTGTGTTTAGCAAGCCGAAGCATAGCACTCGACCTGGGCCGCGAGCCAAGGAGATCTTCCCTTCGCGTCGGGGCGAGAGCTACAGCTACTTCGTCGACAAGTACTGGTTGGTCGTCGATATGCGCGGCGACGAAGTGGTCGTGCAAACTCGCAGTGGCAAGTGCCACGTGCTCGCCACGGATGACCCGAATCTGCGCCACGCCAGTTGGTGGGATCGCCTCGTAAATCGCCATCGCTTCCCCAGCCAATTGCAGGCTGTTTCGGGGGTATAGCTGGCGCCAATCGTCTTTGTGTTGCTCTGTGTGCGCAAAGAAAAACCCCTCCGACGAGTCTCGCCGCAGGGGTTCATCTTGAGTCGGGGCGA